>Ga0156295_1282_pt2 | contig 17590 bp, 19 predicted proteins | sample RifCSPlowO2_12_FD_107943 | JGI IMG/M metagenome (GOLD analysis project Ga0156295, IMG submission 107943) | Nitrospinae bacterium RIFCSPLOWO2_12_FULL_45_22 | reverse complement strand
ATTGGGGGTCATTGCGTTCTTAGCGCCTTTGCGGTGTATAAGCGGTGTATAATTTGCTATTCTACTCTGATGGCCTCATCAATAAGCATAACTGGTATTTCATCTTTAATAGGGTACATTAGCTTGCAGGCATTACATATCAAGCCATCCTTCTCCTGGTCATAGATAATATCCCCTTTACACTTAGGACAGGCCAGTATATCGAGTAACTCTTTGTCAATAGGCATCTAGCATCCCTCCTTTCTGCCATAAGAATTGTTTGCGTAAACCCTCTCCCAGCCTTACTTGCGGGGCATAGCCCAATATCCTCTGGGCCTTAGTGATATCGGCACAGGTATGCCGTACATCGCCTTTTTGCTCTTCTATATGTCTTAATCTAACCCTTTTACCGGTAATCTCTTCTATTATATTCAATACCTGCCAGATAGTAGCCGGGGAACCACCACCAAGGTTCACTGATTCTGCTACCGCATCGGTTGATATAGACTTTACTGTGGCATTTATAATATCAGATATATAGGTAAAGTCTCGAGTTTGATTACCATCGCCATAAATCTCTATCTCTTTTCCGTGCAGGGCGGACCGTAAGAACTTATGGAAGGCCATATCTGGCCGTTGTCTGGGGCCATAAACGGTGAAATACCGTAAGGCTAGATAGGGTATCTTATGGTTTTTCCAGTATAAGTAGCATAAATGTTCACAGGCCAATTTAGACAATCCATAAGGTGAGACTGGTTTAGGAGCGCTATTTTCCGAAGTTGGCATTTCCTCCGCATCACCATAGACCGACGAGGAAGAGGCCAGGATAAACTTGCTTACCTTTTGGCCTTTACAGGACTCCAGGAGCCTCTGGGTAGCCCGGATATTATTTTCGGTATAAATAGAAAAGCTCTCCCCCCAACTGGCCCGTACCCCGGCCTGGGCGGCCAGATGAAAGATAAAGTCGGTCTTTTGCACTAACGCTGGTAGGTCCAGCTCTAGTAAATTAGCCTCCTGAAAATGGAAATTTGGCGATTTTTTCAGCCCGGCTAAATTCTCTTCCTTTACCTCCCGGGGATAATAATCCAGAAAACAGTCAATACCTATTACTTCCTGGCCGTCTCTCACCAGCCTCTCGGCTAAATGGGAGCCGATAAATCCTGCTACTCCGCTAACTAGGCACCGCATCTTATCCTCCTCATGAGCTGTTGTACGGCTGACATAACCTGATCTACCCCTAATTCCTGCAGGCATTCCTGGCCGGCAGGGCATTTCCTTAGATAGCAAGGGGCACAGGGTAGTTCCCTCTGAACCACTATATAGTTACCTTGATAAGGGCCGGTCCTTTTAGGGTTAGTAGGCCCGAAAATAGCGACAATAGGAGTGCCAACTGCATTAGCTAAGTGCATTGGTCCTGAATCATTGGTTATTAGTAAGGTTGACATTTGCATGAGGGCCGCTAATTGTTTCAAAGAGGTCTTTGCGGTTAATACCGCAAGATTGATCCGGACACAAGATGCTATCTCCTCTGCTAGTGGTTGGTCTTCCTTCCCACCGATAAGGATAATATGGCCACCAAATTGCGCATGTATGGCCTCAGCTAAACGGGCATAGCTCTTTGCTGGCCAGCGTTTAGTACTCCATTTAGCGCCGGGATTAAGGAGAAAGAGTTCTTTATTAAGATCAACCTGGTTTTGCTGCAACATATGCCAGATACTATCTCTGACCGGCTCAGAAACAGGCAGATAAAATTCAGGTTTAAGAAGCTCATCCCTTTTCCCGGGCAGCAGAGACAGGTAGCGGTCAACGGCATGGACTTCTGTATTAGGCACCGGTATCTTCTTGTTATAAAATATAGGGCTGAATTCCCGGGCGTTTTCAAAACCAAGCCGATAGGGAGCCCGGGAGAGATAGGCCACAATGCCGCTGCGTAATAGCCCCTGTACATCTATAACAAGCTGAAATCTTTGCCGCCGTATCTGGCGGATCAGGGAAAAAAATTCCTTCATAGTTAAAGGGAGACGGTAAGGGTTGCCCCATTTTTCTTTATGGAAAACAAATATTTGATCCAGGTAAGGGTTCTCTTCAATAATATCTTTAAATTCTGGACTAATTAACCAGGCGATATAAGCCTGGGGGAATTGATCCCGTAATGCCTTTAGCAGGGGCAAGGTATGGATCACATCGCCCAGGGAGCTAGGTTTTATTATCAGTATCCTAGATATATCTTCTATTTTCATAATTTCGTAAATGTTTAGCCAAAATAAGAGGGAACACAAATTACACGAATATACGAATAGCACGAATGGAGTAAAAAATGTTGCAGGCAACGCCAAAGGCTATTGATGCCATTCGTCCATTCGTGTCATTCGTGGTTAAGTCTTTGGTTTCATTTTACCAACGCTTTTTGTAGATGTTTATCCCGCATTAGGGGATTTAGATTCTATCTCCGACAATTTTATAATGAGCTTTATTTGGCTAACCTGTTTCATAATTTCGGATTAAGTCTCCCAAAAATTTACCACAGATAAACAATTTTCCTCCTTACCTTTCAAAGAAAAGGTACCACATTCTCTTGATAAACCTGATAATTATAGTAGCTAATTTTGTCTGTTGGTATCTCCTTCGCCTTAAGATTCTCAATATTACCCTGGGTCTGAGATAAAAGCGGAGGTAGGCACCCCTTACCAATCTTTCAAATTGTTCCCCTGACATATTCGGTGGGGGAAAAGTTGGTCTGACATATTGGAAGGTGGTCCAATCAATATTATCAAACTTTTCCGGATATTTTTCTACTAACTGCCTATGGATTTCGGTGCCGGGATGGGGAGAGAAGTAGAAGAAAGTAACCATATCCAGGGGCAGGTCTAAGGCAAATTTTATTGTGGCCCGAATATCCTCCAGGGTCTCTTCCGGATAGCCCAGGATAAAAAAACCTAAAATTTCCATTTTAGTAGTTTTCTTTATTAGATGCACCCCATCCCTTATTTCTTTGAGGGTAATCTTTTTCCCCATATGATCCAGAATTCTCTGAGAGCCTGATTCAATAGCTACACATATTGAGCCCCAGCCGGTTGTCTCTAACCTATGAAGTAGCTCCTCATCCAGGGTTGTTACCCGTACCCCATTGGGAAAATCCCATCTGAAGCTAATATTCGCTTCATTAATTGCCCGGCATACTTCCATCAAGTAATTCTTATCCAGAGTTAAATTATCATCCGCAATACTTAAGTTACGGACACCGTACTCATGGTAGAGTAAATTTAATTCCGCCAGGATATGGCCTATCCCCCTTTTTCTAAATCCATTTCCATTTATTAACCTTGTGGCACAAAAGGTGCAATTAAAAGGACATCCCCGGGTAAAAGAAATAGGTATATAGGCACCACCGTTACCCCAGGCCCTGGTAAAATTGCGGTATCCCCGCGGGTCAATTAAATCCCAGGCTGGCATACCAATAGTATCCAGGTCTTGCACAAAGGACTGTTTATTCACCTTTATTTCTTCTATTTCTTCGCCCACCCTATAGCATAGACTAGGAACCTCTTCCAGCTTAGGGCTCGAATTATGCGAGATACTATGCAAAAGCATAGGTAATCCCACCTCCGCCTCGCCCCTAAAGGCAAAATCTATCTCTTTCAGGTATCTTAACGTATGCCCTGGATCACCAGACGGATGCGGTCCACCTACCAGCGTAACTATCCTGGGGTTAATGGCCTTAACCGCTAAACTCGCCTCTTTGACCCAGGGAAGGTCCATGGTGTAGCTCTTAAATCCTACTACCTCTGGTTGGTATTCCTGGATTTCCTTTTTAATGCCTTTAGGATCTATTTTTTCTTTTAAACAATCAAGGATTTTTACCGTATGACCGGTATTTCTAATTTGGGTAGCTAAATAGCCTAAGCCAATATCAGGCCCTACAATCCGTGCCAGCCACTGGCTCCCAGGTTTAACCAATAGTACTCTCATCCAGAATAACCCCTCTTCTTAAGGATATCAAATTCCCCGAACCTCTTCTCTAAAAAATAATTTGATCTAATGTAATCCAGGATAAGGGGATAATATTTTTCGGTTCCTAACCACCACACACTTATCCCATTGCCCATCACTATATAGGGAGGATTAGTCTTTTTTAATTGCTCGACCACTTCCTTTTCCTCTTTACTGGTTACCACCTGGGGTCGAAAATAATCTATCTTAGTAGGATTATCGCGATTGGTCAGGAAATATAGTATGGCCGAAGCAGGGAAAGCAAAAAGTGGAGAACCTTCTGGTGTTTCCGATTGAATATATTCTGTCGCTTTCTTCAAAGCCAATATCTTATCATGGAATAAACTCGGGTAAATATCTTTATACCTATCTCTAAGCTGGTGGGGGATTTGATAAAATTTGATGGTAGCCAGGTCTAACAATACTTGCCCGCCCTTCTCTATCCTTACAGAAGATAAAGCTGGTCTGACCTGGCTCAACTCCCAGATAAGAGGGAAGGTCTTAGAGAAGACTATCCCTAATGGTATGATGGTAGTCAGGATAAGGGCAATGACCCGGCCCCAGGGATATTTCTCGGTACAATATCTATAACTAAAATATAGCAGGCAGGCCATTAGGATCAATGTGGCCGGCGAAGCGAGCATAATATGGGCAATATCCATCCGGGGATAAACCTGCAAGATCATCAATAAGCCAGATAGGGTCATTAGGATAAATATCTCAGGGCTCAGAATGACACTTCGGGTAACGAGTGGGTGAACGGTTACTATTTTATTACCTCTAAGATGCTCAGATATAAGAAATAGGGCGGTCCAGTGGGAGGCCGCGATTAGATAAATGAAGTTGATATCTATCTGCCAGCTAAAATAACGCCACTTCCCCTTGAAGTCTGGTAAGGCGAAGTGGTTAATCAATAAACCAAAAATTAATGCTGATAACATTATTAAGGGTATGGAGACATACCTGGGTAGCAGTTTAAATAGTCGCACTGACAAATATAAGAAGATAATTATTATCAATAGTTCTTTAGATATATAGAAGAAGGGCAGATACCATACCCCCAGGCTGGAGGTATTCTGAAAGAGATCGCTCTGGACAAAATTTTGCCACCCTATCTCTAATCCTAAGTATAGGAGCCAGGGAAGCAGGATAATTAAAAAACCTCCTAACCACAATAAAATTGCGCCTAACAAAGAGGTTCTAGGTTCTAGGTTCAGGGCTCTAGAGTTTTGGATTGAACCTTGCGCCTTGAGCTTTGTACTTTGAAATAGAAGGGTAGCCATGATAGTCAGAAGGGGTAGGATAAAAACCAGGAGATTTGATACTGTCAAATGGGACCTGAATAAGCCTATTAATGCCAGGAGTATAGAGACAAAAACCAATCCCTTAAAGCACCATGACCACCTATTCTCCCTGGAATGACCGGTGGTCTGGTAGGCCAGATAAAGCAGGATTAGCCAGGCAAAATATACCCCGGCATTGCTCTTAATAGAAAACATGGCACCATTAGCCAGGCCGGAAAGGAAAAGCCAGGACGGTTTATAAGATTCTATATGCCGACAGAGAAACCATACACCCAAAAGCCATAAAAAGACGATAGTCCAGCCAAAATAAGGGGTATTATGCAACCACAGAGAAGAGCCATAACCCTCGGGTTTTAACGATAAAAATAGGAGGCAGGGGATAATGGCCCAGGGGATAGGGAGTATCCTTCGGCCCAGGACAAAGAGTAAGAGCGTAGAGCTGGCATTCATAAAACAGGTCCAGATACGTAATACTGGTTGTCCGGGGCCGAAGAGATAGAAGAGCAGGCTATAGAGATAAAGCCCTAAGGGGGTGTAGCCTACGCGAAAGTCCCGGTAAGGTAGTTGCCCTTTATATATCCGAAGGGTTTCGTATAGGTAGAGCCCTTCATCTTCTATGAAGAAATCATATTTATACAGAGATAAGAAAAAGCCAAACGCACCGAGGAAGATAACTAGATAGGCTAAGCCGGGCTTTCTTATATGCCTGATGCAAGACCTGATCTTATTCATAATGAACCTATATCTATTATTTATTTCATTATCCTCAAATATTCTTTTGCTACTGGATCAGTCGGATCAATGGTCAGGACGTGCTGGAAGTGCAATTTGGCCTCTACGGGCTTTTCTTCCCGTAAATAGATTACCCCTAGATTATTACGGGCAACCACATCATCGGGATCATACATAATAGCCAGCAAATATTGCTCCTTGGCCTTTTCCCACTTACCTAACTTTTTATAAACATCTCCCAGCCAATTAAGGGCATATAAATGATAAGGAAAAACCTTTAGTACTTCTTGTAGTTCCTTTATCGCCCGGTCATGCTCTCCTAACTGGGCATATATTACTCCTAAGTTGAGATGAGGGTGTATGGCGCGGGGATTAAGTCTTAAGGCCAGGTTATTTTCCTTAATGGCTTGAGTATACTTACCCACTCGCTGATAGGCATAGGCCAAAAAGAAGTGATAATCAGCCAGATCAGGGCTAACAAATTGCCGGGATTCAGGCCTAGGTATAATAACTGCCTCATTATAGGGTATATCAGACTCTAAATAAAACGCCATGATAAAAAAGAGGAATAAGCAGGCCAGGTATTTCATAAATCCATATCTAGCAGACCATAGCTCTGCCAGGAGCCACCCAATAGACCAACTGACTGCTACCACTGGCAGATAGTAGCTCTGGGGTTCTATCGGTGAAGGTGTTAGGTAAAGGGTAGAAACCAGAGAGAGGAAGAACCAGAGAGAAACAAAAGATAACACCCGGGAAAAGCGATACAGCTTTATACTGCCTGAGATGAATAAGGCTACCCCCGCAGCAGAAAGGAGGTATTTCAACAAGCTTATCTCGGAAGCCCCGGATACTTGCGGAATAAGATCAGGGGACAAAGCAAGGCAGTAGAGGAAGATGGCTGGAATATTTGCTATGCTCACTAAGAAGTCCGGTGGTTCTGAGGCGGGTATCAGGCTAGGGGCAAAGAGAATATATTTGAGGGCTAGAAACAGCCCCAGGACTTCAAAAAAAGGGTAATATTTCTTCCACCTATTCAGCGAGCCCTGGGTTTCCTGAGGCACAATAAAATGGTAATCATATAAGAGCAAGAGGAAAGGGAGGATAACGGCCCCGGGGCTAAAAAGGAGGGCAAGCAAGAAGAGGGCCAGGGAATTAAGATAATTGATCCTCTTGGGGGTGGTTGATCTCTCAAACAAGATAAACGCCAGTAAAAAAAAAGATAGAAATAAACCTCTTTGCTGGCTAGAACCATCTCCCAATCCCCACCACAAGAAGGGGTGGACGAGAAAGATTAAACTGGTTATAAGGGCTATCAATCTTTTCTTTTGGAGCAACAAGACCAGGATATAGACCAGCCAGGCATTGGTCAAATTTAATATGATAGAAAAAAGAAAAGACCCCACCCAGCTAGCCACCATAGCCGAACAGATAGCATTTAATTGCATAAATAGCATAACGGAAGCTCATCTTTTGAGGAAATACACGAGATTTAAAACAATAACCTTTCCATAATTTTGAGAAGAAATGGTAGACCCTATGGAGGGGGAGATGAATCAAAACCTTTATAAATGATACTGTAAAAGGAAACTCCACACCAAAGGCAAAGAGTTTAGAGAGATTCTCCAGTTTTCTTTTTTGGGGGTGATGAAGGGGTGAATATTTGGAGAAGGCTGGTTTAATATTATCCAGATTCCCATCAAACATTTTCCATTTAATAGCTAGCTCGCCTAGCCTGGTGCCGGGATAGGGTTGATAGAGGGAAACATGTGGATAATCTGCTCTACAACGGATATTTATATCTAATGTCTCAAAGGCATTCCCTAAGGTTTCTTTGGGTAATGCCAGGATATTTTGGGTAAAGACCCGCATACCGGCTTCTTTGAGCATCCGGCAGGCATCAATGATCTGCTGGTTAGAGACCTTTCGGTTTAGGACCTCTTTGCGGATCTCAGGATTGCCCGATTCTATCCCGCCGGTAACGGAATAACAGCCTGCCCGCTTCAGAAGGGCTACCAACCGCTTATTAATCCGGTCAAAGGTAATATTACAGTTGAAAGGTATCTTGATTGTTTCCGGATATCTATCGGCAAATTCCTCTAACCAATCCATTTCTATAACAAAACAGTCATCAATAAAATTAACTAAGTCCAGAGAAAAGGTCTCTTTCACCGACAAGATTTCTTCTATAGCCCGATCAACCGTGAGCCGTCGGATACGGTTTCCTTTACCTTTATAGAGATCATAATAGGCTTGATTAAAACAATAAGTACAGTTATACGGACAGCCCCTACCCGTAAGGAAAAACCAGAATCTACGCGGTCGAGGAGACTCATACTCTCGGATTAGATCCCTATCCGGGAAAGGCAACAGGTTCAGGTCAGGGATAAGTGGACGTACCGGATTTTTATGAAGGATACCTTCTGCATCTTTAATCCACCAATTCTGCACCTGCCGTATATCAGCACCCTGCCCTAATTTCTCTACCAACTCCAATAAAGCAAGTTCCCCTTCGCCTATACATGCTCCATCTATGCCTTCCTGGGCAATGATCTCCGGGAAAAAAGTAGCATGCGGCCCACCAAAGGCCGAAAAGAATGAATATTTTTCCTTTAGCCTTTTATTCAACTCAACAAAAAGGGGGTGTATCCCTGTCGTAACGCTGTAACATACCAGTTGGGGGTTAAATTCCTTAATAACCCCATCTACTTCTTTAAATTCCATCCCGGCAATGCGGGTTTTGTGTCCGTTAGCCCTAAGATATGCCGACAGGTAAAGGATACCCATCGGTACTGTGCCTATATATTCCTTCAGGACTTCGGTCACAAAAAGAATTCGCATGGTCCTTATAGTTATGGAAAGATTAAGATTGAGATTGAGCTAGATAAATGGATTGATTATAAACATGCTCAGGATAAAAATCAATTTAGATATTCGGGGGTTTATTATGATCCCCATATTTACCGGCGTGCGGCTTTCTCGCATCGGGCGACCCCCGTTATCCCATGTTCCTCTGCTGCCTTAAGAAACATTAACTTCTCTTCCTTACTCCTTTGCCTTTTATCCTTCTCTTCCATAACACTTCCCCCCTCTTTTGGGTTGATCTTCCCAGGGGAAAAGTGTTACCCTATTTTTACCCTATTTTTATAATTTCTTTGTAGCAAAAACAAAATAACCTATCCATTTGGAGTCGTTAAAGAAAGGAGGAAAGACATGGGACCAAAAAGAAGGAAAGGGACTCCTTTTGTCAGTGCTGTAAGCTGTAGGTTAACTAACACGACTATAAAGCAAAATGCGCTCGATGGGGAGACCCAGTTCAGGACCATATCTGCCGCAGTAGAAGAATTCAATCTCGATACCATACCTATTGTTTATACTGATTCCAGTTTTTTAGCCGAGACCTGTGGTTGCGAGATAAAGATGACAGATAATGACATCCCTTCGGTAGTAACCCATCCGGTCAAAACTTTGGATGATATTGCAAGATTAAGGATTCCGGACCCTACCAGGGACGGGAGAATACCGGAGTTTTTGAAAGCAGCCAGATTACTTTCGGAACGGTATCCCAACCGGTCGAAATCGGCTATGAGCGTCGGCCCCTTTACCTTTGCCGGGCAACTGGCCGGGGTAGAGCATATATCCAGAATGACTATCAAGAACCCCGAATTTGTTAAAAAATTATTAGACTTTTGTGTGGAGGCGGCTATAGTCCTTTCTGAGGCCTTTATCGATGCCGGGGCTACTTCCCTCTTCCTGGGTGATCCTACTTCGAGTCTTCTATCCAAGAAGGCCTATGCTGAATTTTCGGCGCCTTACACCAAAAAGTTTGTTGACAGGATAAAGGTACCGGCATCTTTGCACATCTGTGGGAATACTTCTCATATTATCGAAGAAATGTGTGCCACTGGAGTCCGGGCTATAAGTGTCGACTACCCCGTGGATCTTCCCTCCATTGTCCCCAGAGTCCCATCCCATATATTAATAATTGGGAACTTATCCCCCGTTGGGGTTCTAAGAAATGGGACACCAGATGATGTCAGAAAAGCGACAAAAGAATTAATGGATAAAATGCGGGATGTTCCCAATTATGTGGTGGCTACCGGATGTGATTGCCCCTTTGATACCCCTTTTGAAAACATCAAGGCGATGATCGAAACTGTGAAAAATTACAATTGATCAGGTTAATGAAAACCGTGACTATCCTCCTCTCCCTACCTCCATCTCCCATGACTCAATTCTTTAAACATCTCCCCATCAATAACCATTACGTGATAGCAAATTTTGGGGTGCACCCCCTCTGAAAACTTTGGCATTATGGTTTCGCAAGGGTGCGCTGCAAGGATTGCAGCGAAGAGTATTTGCTTGCCTTTAGTTGTAAAGGCCGTTGGTTCTGCCCTTCATGCCACTCCAAAAAGGTGATCCAGTTCGGAGAATTTTTGCGCCATAATATTCTCTACCCTGTCCCCCACCGTCAATATGTCTTCAGTATTCCAATTATGCCTCGTCTCTACTTTAGCTGGAGACATTCTGGCTTTAGTGTGCACAACGGGGTAAGGGTGCTAAGGGATGAAGGGGAGGGAAGAGAGACCCGAGCACAGTATATTATCCGCAATAAATCCCGGGGGATACGCAAGAAACAGGGTATCCAGAGACCTGGTGAAGCGCCTCAAGCAAGACCTGAGGATGACCTTCCAGAGACCCACCCAACCGGGAATCTTCACCTAAGGGCGAGATAGTCTATGAAAAAATCTGCCTCACAACAAGCTCTTACTATCCTATCTATCTCTTAATTACTTCTTCTGGCTCAATAAATAGAAATTCCGTGTCAAGGCTAGAAAAAAAGGTTGCCCTCTTCCTTATCGCTATGTTAATCTTTCCTAAACAGAAAAGCAATTCCTTATCATCTCATCTACAAGGAGTTATATTGATGCGATTCTCAAGAGTCTGCGTTATTTTCCGCTGGATCTCGTTGAGGACGGTTTCGATAATCTTCTAAATGACAGCAGATGGTCATACAGAATGAAGCAGAAATTCAGAGAAAATCTAGATCGAATCAGATACAGATATTGAGGGCTAACAGTTGCCTCTACTCCGCATCCGATATTAACTTGGTTAAAGGTAATATTACTGGTTCAAATCTGTACCTTAAGTTTGAGGCAGGAGGGGATGTAAACTAGGATACGGTAGTGCTAATGATGCACTCCGAGAGGAAACAGGGAGAAACAAATAGGCTAAACGTGCGTACCGGGCACTATTCCTTGACCCTACCTGAGGGGGCTTGGGGCCGGCTAGGGCTCCTGGCTACCCGGTTCATTAGCTAATTTGTTTAAAAGCAAGATTACTGGCTCAAATCTGCACCTTGGGTTTAAATAAGGTAGTTTGAAGGGTTAAAACGGCCTAGCCAAAAGTATGTAAATCCGATATTGATGCCATCTGCGGTTGCCGCTCAATTCCACCGTTGGGTGCACCAAATAGAAAGTATTCTTGTCAGGATAAAATTCTAAACAAATAATCCCTTAGTTTAAAGGAGAATCCGATGTCGCGAAAAAAACAATCACGAGGGGTATGCGTCTATTGTGGGCAAGAGATGGCTAAAGGTGGGATGATCAAACATCTGTCTACTTGTACCCGACGCCGAGCCATCATCGAACAAGCAGATCACAAGCCGGGGAAAACAGAAACTATCTACCATCTCCGTGTACAGGATGCTGGTTCTAGTGATTTCTGGTTAGATTTAGAGATGTGCGGAAGGGCTAAGTTGAAGGATTTGGATTACTATTTGAGGGGAATCTGGTTAGAATGTTGTGGGCATCTCAGCCAGTTTTCTATAGGGGGGTGGGGTGGAGAAGAAATAGCTATGAAACGCCAAATCCAAGAGGTATTTGAACCAGGCGTAGAACTGACTCACATTTATGATTTTGGCACATCATCTGAAACCCTGATAAAAGCAGTGGGTGTACGTGAAGGTAAACCGAACTCTTCCCATCCAATCGCCCTCATGGCACGTAATATTCCCCCTGAAGAACGTTGTATGGAATGTGAGCGGCCAGGAGCTTGGTTGTGTATAGAATGTTTGATTGAAGAAGATGTCTGGGGGACATTGTGCGATACGCACGTTAAAGCGCATCCCCACGAGGATTATGGTGAGCCTTTACCACTAGTCAATTCTCCACGTCTGGGGATGTGTGGCTATAGTGGGCCAGCCGAGCCACCTTACTGAAGTTGGAGAATAGGTCAGTTTTGCCCAAAAGTAAAGGTCAATAATCACCTTGAGGCAGTAAATGAATAGAAGAATTGGTAGAAACGATCCTTGCTCATGTGGCAGCGGGAAAAAATTCAAAAAATGTTGTAGGAAAGCTCAATCTTCACTGCGTCGTTTTCTTGGATTGAAGACGACGGTATTCACTTCGCTATGCCTGGTGAGACGCTGTCCCCCGAACAATTGGAACATATGACTAAGGAATACCAAAAGCAAATTCGAACTTCCCCATTGTGGGATGAGATAGTGCGGAAATTCGGCAAAGAAAAAACTGAAGAACTTCTAGCCAAAATTAAGCATTTTATTTCAAAAAATCTGCCTCACAACAAGCTCTTACTATCCTATCTATCTCTTAATTACTTCTTCTGGCTCGATAAATATAAATTCCGTGTCAAAGCTAGAAAAAAGGTTGCCATCTTCCTTATCGCTATGTTAATCTTTCCTAAACAGAAAAGCAATTCCTTATCAGTTGATTACTAATAGCTTTCCACAAATTAGCGCAGGCTAAAGCCTGCGCTAATTTGACATGCGTTGTATTTCATCGTATTGTATTGCATGATGATGGGATGTGAACAGTACGAGGCCCCTTATCGTTGGTGATTCTAGCAATAGAGGGGGTGTTATTATGGCAACCGTTCAAAAAAGTATGAGGATTCCCGAAGAACTCGTCAAAGAGGTTCAAACTATTGCCCAGGAATCGGGAAAAGAATTCTCTACCATGGTAAGAGAACTTCTCGAAGAGGCCATCAAGATGCGATGCTGTCCGGGGATTATTTTTTCTGAGGGAGTAAGTGGCTACCGGGCCAGAATAGCTGGGAGTGGCATAGAGGCGTGGGAAGTCATTGCCAATTATAAGGGTGTAAGAGAGGATTTTGAACGCCTGCGTAATATCTATCACTGGCTTACCGAACAGCAACTCAGGGCCGCTATTGGCTATTATCGGAAGTACCCTGGCGAGATTGACCAACTGATAACTCAGAACGAAAGCTGGACCAGAGAACGTATTCATGAAGGATACCCCTTTCTAAGGGGAAATAGTTAGTGAAATATTATCTTGACGAGGATATAAGCCCGAAGATTGCAGAGCTGTTGAGAAAATATCAGATTGATGCTATTAGCGCCCATGAAGTAGGTATGACCCAGGCCCTTGATAAAGAGCAACTAGAATATGCCGTTTCTAAAGGGAGGTGTATGGTAACCAGAAATCGGAATGACTATATCAGACTTACGGTTCAATTCTTTAATGAACACCGCCCTCATTATGGGGTGCTTATCATACCTTATACCCTGGCAGGGGATAAATTCTCCCTAATAGCCAATGCCCTTAAAAAATATACCTCTAAACATCCATCTGGAATGGAATCTTATACTATTGATTTTTTGGAAGCCTAAAGATCCTGGGCTATTCTGCTTATTCTGGGGACACCATACTTAATTTTAATTTTTTATCCTGGTCAAATAATTTTCCCCTACCGGCAGTCCCTATTATCACTGACTTGTCCCGATGATGTCAGGTGTTACCAGATTACCCCTTGAGTATTTTGGTAACAGGGGCCCTCCACGGTTACATGGAGCTACAATGACGGGAACGGGAACACTTCGACCCAGACCCAGACTGTCATCGTAGATGACATTACTCCACCCCAAATCCAGTGTAACTCTCCAGCAACCATCGTTCCACCTAATGCTCCCATCTCCTTCACAGCCAGCGCTATGGATAATTGCGAAACAGTATCTCCTACGATTACGGGCTATGACTGTTGGATGATTAATGGTGCTGGCAAGACGGTAGACAAGAAAGAATCCTGTGTGGTATCATTCACAGGCGGTACCATCAATATTGTGGATTCAGGTGGAGTAGACGACCATATCACCTGGACCGTCACTGCTGATGATGGTAACGGCAACCCTGCTACCAGCACCTGCGAGGTAGTGGTAGTGAATCCAGGTAAAGGTAAAAAGTAGTACCCATATAATTCAGCGGGCCAGAAGTTAGTGCCCGCTGAAGGAGGTTCTACAAGAGGACAAGGCGGGTAGCCCGCAAGGAAGTGCCCGCCTTGTTTTATATGTATATAAACCCATTTCAAAGAGATTGTAAAAGAAACTTCGGCCTGTACCTAATTGACAAGATGTAAGGTTTATGGTAAGAAAAAACCCAGGCAAGACCACTATTGATGATGCAACGGTTTCCACTACCTCGCCTGCTTGCTAGGGTCTTAGGGTAGGGAGATGGGTTTGCTGAATTTGATCTGCCATATTTTGTAAGAAGCTAATCTAGTAGGAGGTAAAGGATGGGGAGAATCCAAACACAATATTTAATAGATGAGAGTGGGAAAAAAACCGCTGTTGTTATCCCATTAGAAGAATATGAAGAACTTTTAGAAGATCTCCATGGCCTTGCTATTATTGCTGAACGTAGGGATGAACCAACAATATCCCTTGATGAATTAATAAAACGGTTAAAAGTAGATGGCCTCTTATGAAATTGACTGGAAGAGCTCGGCAGAACGAGAACTAAAATGTATTGACAGACAATATATACCTAAGATTCTTGAGAAAATTAAATCCCTTGCTGAAAATCCTTTTCCATTGCACCACCGTAAACTTCATGGTCTAGAAGCAAGCTACCGTCGTCCTGAGGAGCTAGTAGGAAGAGGCTGATGAAGCTTCGCTTTTATATCGACCCAGAGACAAGCGAACCTCATATCTATAGACATGGAGTTGACGAAGACGAGGTTAAGGATGTATTGAGAAGGCCAGGGGAAGATCGCCCTGGGTGCGAGGGTTCCAGAGTTGCAATTGGTCAGACTCAGGGAGGACGGTATCTGCGGGTTATTTATGTTCCTGATCCGGAGCCAGATAGTATCTTCGTGATCACAGCATACGAATTGAAGGGTAAGCCTTTAACCGCTTATCGGCGAAGGAGGCGCAGGAAGAAAAGATGAAGCAAAGCAAGTTTCCACCCGGCTGGGATGAAGCAAGAGTCCGCAGGGTTCTGACCCACTACGAGGAACAGACGGAAGAGGAGGCGGTTGCGGAAGACGAATGGACGTTTGAAGATCGAACCCAGACTGTCATAGAGATTCCTAATGAATTGGTCCCTGCCGTCCGGGAACTGATTGCAAAGCACCAAGGATAGGCCGATGCCTTATAACATCGGTTTTACAGCTTGCTCCCTTTGGTCATTCGACCCAAACAGGCCCGGCAAGACATGAGTTAGATCCCGCTGAAGGGATTTGCAATAGGACAAGGTGGGTGGCTTCTTGCGAGGCTGTCTGCCCTGTTTTTTGATGGATAAAGCTATGATAAATATATTTCAAAGGATTCTTCTTGGGTTGTGTCTATTGACTTTCTTTTGCCCTCAATCGGGCTTTACTCAATCCAGTGAAGAGTTGAAGGCTTTGCGAAAAGAGATAGAGGCGCTCAAAGAAGGCCAGAGAGCCATCCAAAAGGAGCTCCAGGAGATTAGAAACATCCTGCAAGGGAAACAGCTGCCCCAGGAGGTTGTTCTAAATGTCGCTGATAATCCCTTTAAAGGGGACAAGAATGCTAAGCTGACCCTGATCGAGTTTTCTGATTACCAGTGACCCTTTTGTGCCCGGCACTTCCGGGAGACGGTGCCCCAGATCGAGCGGGATTATATCAAGACCGGCAAGGTCAAATATGTCTTCCGCAACTTTCCTATTGAATCCATCCACAAAGAGGCCTTCAAGGCGGCCGAGGCGGCCAACTGCGCCGGTGAACAAGGAAAATACTGGGAGATGCATGCCCGGCTCTTTGCTCATCAAAAGGCCCTGAGCCCGAAGGATTTATCAGGACATGCCCAGGCCCTCGGGCTAGACATGCCTGAATTCCAACAATGCCTTGATAGCGGCAAACACGCTACTGAAATCCGCAACGATATAGCAGAGGGGCAAAAGAGCGGCTTAAGAGGCACACCCATCTTTTTCTTGGGATTTACGGACCCCAAAAACTCAAAGGTAAAAGTGCTCAGGGTAATAAGGGGAGCCCAGCCCTATGCTAGTTTCAGGGAGGCCATAGACAGCCTCCTTTCTTCACAAAAATAATGAGGGATTAACCCTCTTAGCATCTATGCACTCTTTGTGTATGGTAGCTTCAATACTTTAACTTCGTCCTCTAATTGCTCAAACTCAGGATCCTTAATGCACCAAGGTGGCAGCGTAAAATATCGCTGTAGCAGCAATCCAGGCATCGGCAAAAGAGATTTTATTTGTGGCTTTCAACCTTCCCGCTATTAGGCCAAGTTCCTGGGAAGATTCTACTCGCGTTATAGCAAGCCTATTCATTAGTTTGGTTTGTTTTCTTGCCTCTTTTTCTCCTTTTTCTCGAAAGGTAATGTAGAAAATCTCAGTAAAAGTTACAAAGGAGACGAAGATAATAACTCCCCCCCGTGTTGCTTGGTCAAGCAGGTTCTGAACAGTTTCAGCCCCATTTTCATCCTCGAACAGCGCTAAAAAGGCAGAACTGTCCAAAACATAATACTCATTTTCTCCATTTTGCTTCTTCAAGGTCTAAATCCTTTTTCCTGGATTCAAGTAGTTTTTCAGTCAAGTTTGAACCCCTTGCACAACCTTTTAAGGCTTCAATAGGAGCAATACCAGATGGCAGCATATCGGTATTCTCAGGAACTTCGTCAAGAAAAGTAACGACCACTTTTTTCTTTTCTCTGAAGGGGACTTCCTCTAATAGTTCTATCTTTTCCCCATCATATATCCCTTTTATTGTCACCATTTTGCACCTCTCATTTTTGGCCCTCCACCTCTGAGGAAAAGAGGATGGATGGAAGCTTTGTCCAGTTTGAGTTGTTCATCTGCTTTTTTTGGTCTACTCAACCCTTGCTCACCAATTTTTTCAGCCTTTTCCCGGTTACTCTTTGCCTTTATAAGGGATTCATCGAGACTCTATTCTTAATGCTCTTGGCATAAAGACAACATGGCATAAACTAATTCAAAAATCAAGACCCGAATCTCTCCCTCTCTGCTATGCAGGCACCCTCCCTGCCTTTCAGGGGCTTCCAATCCTCTACTGGGATAGCCTCTATCGCCTTCTTAACCGCACTATCTTGATCCGCCGTGATACTATATTCTATCTCTTGCTCTTCGGAGTAATTTATAATCTTTGCTTGATAAGCTGCACTATCACTGCGGAACCTCTTAATTGTATATTGATCAAGCAAACCTGGCCCCAAAACAAAATGGAAAATCTTTTATGCCATAAAAAATAAGTTTGGGGCAAAACCTGAAAAAATAGTTGAAATTTGTAGTATTTTGTTATGTTATAATGTCTCTATCGGCTTAAAAAGCGA
>Ga0156295_1043_pt1 | contig 17682 bp, 15 predicted proteins | sample RifCSPlowO2_12_FD_107943 | JGI IMG/M metagenome (GOLD analysis project Ga0156295, IMG submission 107943) | Nitrospinae bacterium RIFCSPLOWO2_12_FULL_45_22 | reverse complement strand
GATTATTCTCACTTGTCTTGTAAGCATTATCTTCCTGGGGCAAGAGGTTATCCCTTTCATCAGGCAGGTAATGCGTATTAGACGCCACAGTAAAACGGGTAAGGTCAATAGCCCCAAGTTAAAAAAGGCCCTGATGGATATAAATGATAGCCTTGGAGGAGGCATCCCCCCCGTGGTCCTTACAAACTCCACTAAGCCGATTATCCATACCTCGGGTTTTATCAGGTCGGACATCTTGATCTCTAAATCCATTATAGATAGTCTTGACCCAGATGAATTGAAAGGGGCCCTGGCACATGAGATAATTCATATTGTCCGGAGAGATCATCTGAAACTGGGGGTGTTATTTTTTTTCCGTATCCTGATGTTCTTTAATCCCATCGTCCTTATCGCTTTTCGCCGTATTATACAGGATACAGAAAAGGCCTGTGATGATCTGGCAGTTGCCATAAGCCAAAAGCCTTTAGCCCTGGCCTCAGGCCTGATTAAGGTCTATCGGATAATAGAAGGAGACCCCCTTTTAAGACAAAAGGGCCGCCGGCTCCGGCTATCCTTGGGTCTTCAGGCCAAGAAGGCTTGCCTAACGGAGCGGGTAGAGAGACTGGCACGACCCAGGCCTAACCCCGATCTTAATTATCCTAATGCCCGCTTAGTAATGACCGCGATGGCCCTTGCCTTGCTCTTATTTTTTGTTGTATAAGAAATTATGAGAGTTACAAAAGATGAAAGAGCTTTTTAAGATATTGATCTCATTAATGCTGGTTATGGGAATTGTAACCGGGACATTGTTTGTTTTGAATGGGATCCCACCGTTGATCTATAAGGATCAAGCTATGCAAACCTTTAATGCGGTAGAAGAAGCGGAGTATAAATTAAGAATCAAACTGCTTCTACCGGCCTATTTCCCCGATTATATCTCCTGGCCTCCGGCAGAGACACAGGCACAGCAAAGGCCTTATCGCATGGTTTCATTATCCTTTCGTGATCGAAGAAATCAAGATTTAATGATGACTATCCATCAGGTTTTTTCTGAACAAACCCCTTCCCTCCCCGAACTGTTCCCGCTAAACTCCTATGGCCAGGAAATACCTATTAAGCTGAATAGGCAGGCGGCCACCTTTGCCTCCTTTATTAAGGACGATGGGCAGAGGTGGAACTGCGTATGGTGGAGGGGTTCTGACCGGCAGGTTATTATTACTGCCCGGTTCTCAGAGACCGAGCTCTTAAAGATCGCCAAAAGCATGGTGCGTGAAAGGTGAAAAGAAGGGTTTTTTCCAGCCTCAAACGAAGGGTCATGGTACTGGTGATAATGGGCATGCTGGTTATTATTGGCACCCTGAATATTTCGGGCTATCTCGGTATGCAGGAAAATATCCAGCGTACTTTCCAGGAACGGCTAACTTTAACCCAGGCCATAGCTAATCATTGGGATTATATCCTCCAGCAAAACCTTAGCCGTTTAGAAGCAGTATCGTCCTTACCCGGTGTGGACCTGGAAGACAGTGACCTTACCCCCGAAAAAGAGGCCCTCCATAATGCTTATCTCAATTCCATTTTTAGTGGGGGAGTGTTTCTACTCAATACCCAGGGTGCCCTCCTCTGGAGCGAACCTTATCGCAAAGAGTGGTCAGGCAGAGATCTTTTTACTAACCCCACCATAAAAAGATTATTAAGGGATAATAGGCCCATTATTTCATCGTTAATAGAAGACGAAGGCCCCTTTGCCTTTATGCCGATCAAAAACTGGCAAGGTAAGCTGGTAGGATGGGTAGGGGGCATTATGAATCCCAGTAGTCCTTATTTTATGCACAATTTCCCTGCCCTCAACCGTAACCATACCGGTTATCTCGATATTATTGATGAGGGAGGCAGGGTCATTAGTTCCTCTATCCCTCAGCGGGGACTTAAACCAACTGATCACGGTAATTACCTGTCCAACCTCATTCAAACCAAGAAGACTGCGGTAGGTACCTGTCACAGTTGTCATGAAGATACCAGTCTGGTTGGGAGAACGGGCCGAGCCCAGGAGGTTATCGCCTTTGTCCCCCTGGCTATGGCGCCGTGGGGGGTATCTATCAGACAGGCTGAGGCTGAGGTGTTAGCACCCGCCAGAGGTATGTTGCGCCGGATTTTAATGTATAGTTTGTTCCTGTTCCTTTTGGCCATAGTATTGGCCTGGGGGATTGGCCTGAGCATTACCCGGCCGGTAAATAGCCTAACGCAGGCAGCCCAAAGGATCTCCTCGGGCGATTTAGAAGAGCCCATTCCCGTCTCAGGGCAGGATGAAATTGGTAGATTAGCCCTGACCTTTGACCATATGCGGGTGAAGCTCAAAGACTCTATTGATACTATAGAACAATGGAATCGTGAATTAGAGCAACGGGTTAAAGAACGGACTAAGGAACTGGAAACCTCTCAAGCGGCATTAAAGAGAAAAGAGCTGGCCCATCAGGAATTATTAAAGAAAGTGATCTCTGCCCAGGAGGACGAACGTAAGCGGATGGCCCGGGAGCTGCATGATGAGACCAGCCAGAGCCTTTCCGCCTTGATACTGGCTCTAGATACCCAGATGGAGAAATCTCCCGACACTTCATTCAAAAAGAAACTCCAGGATACCCGCTCCTTAGCTGAAGAGATACTGGATGGTATCCATCGCCTTATCTTTGCTCTGCGGCCCGCGATGTTAGACGACTTAGGGCTTCTACCCGCTATCCAGTGGTATGCGCAGAGACAACTAGAACCCCTTGGGGTAGGGATAACCTTTGAAGGAAAGGAAGAGAGGGAAAGACTCCCAGCTCCGATAGAGACTGCCATATTCCGGGTAATGCAAGAGGCGATTAATAATATTGCTAAACATGCCCAGGCAGAGAATGTGGTTATAGGTTATAGCCAAAGAGACCAAATGGTCAGCATAGAAATAGAAGATGATGGCAAGGGTTTTGATGTTGAGGAACTGAAAAGCTCAACCGATAAAAAGAGGGGATTAGGACTCCTGGGGATGAAAGAAAGGATCAATCAACTAGGAGGCTCCTTTACCCTGGAAACCGCACCGGCTATGGGTACTCGCATTACTATCGAAGCGCCTTTATCGTAATTACTCAGGTTTCTAAGGAGCACTGGTTGCCTTCATTACAAAATTAGCAATGTAAAATTAGCAATTAGAGAAACCAGGAGACTAATAGAGACTGGAGAATGGGATATTTGGTCTCCCTGTTTCTATAAATTCTTTAGTTTCAGTTTTTAATTTTGAAATGCTAATTGTTAATTTTGCATTTTACATTGAATAACCTGATGTTTTTTTGGGCCTTTTTGTGGCTGAATAGTTACTAATTATGGATAAAATCAAGGTTCTGATTGCCGATGATCATGCCCTATTACGGGAAGGTATCCGATCACTACTCTCCCAATACCCGGATATAGAGGTAGTAGGGGAAGCCAGTAATGGGAAGGAGGCCATTACTCAAGCAATGAAGTTTTCTCCGGACATAGTCCTTATGGATATTGCCATGCCTGGCTTAGGTGGCCTGGAAGCTACCCTGGAATTGCACAAAATAAGCCCCAAGACAAAGATTATTGTCCTGACCCAGTATGAGGACAAAGAGTACATCTTCCGCTTCTTACAGGCCGGGGCAGTTGGTTATGTGCTTAAGAAGTCTGGTGGGGCCGAGCTAGTCTCGGCTATCCGGGCGGTTTATCAAGGTGGCTCTTTTCTCCATCCTCAGGTAGCCAGAGGTGTGATAGAAGGTTATGTAGAGAGGCACAGGGAAGAGATCAGTGAAGACCCGTATGAGTCTTTATCTGACCGGGAGAAGCAGGTGCTAAAATTGATTGCGGAGGGCCACACCAGCAAAGGGATTGCCCAAATCCTCGGTATTAGTGTCAAGACGGTGATGGCCCACCGCACCAATATTATGGTCAAGCTGGATTTACATACCCGTACTGAACTGATAAAGTTTGCCCTCCGCAAAGGGATCATAACCACCTAGCGCTTTTCTGCTTCCCGCCTGGCAGCTATTTCTTTCTCTAATTCCGCCAGATAATCCTCCTCTTTAGTCTCGATAACCCCGGGGGTCTCTTCAGGTGGCGCAAGAACCCTTTTTTGGCCTCCCTTTTTCTTCCCTACCAGATAAGCCTCGCCAGGTCTCCAATTGATGACCACTACATCCAGCAGGCTGTAAGCAACCCTCTGCCCAAGGTGATAGAGCTTCTGGCCCAGGAAGCTCAAGACCATAGCAAAACCAATAAAAGGCAGAAAGAGCACATACGCCATGCCTAACAGTGGGGCACCAAAGAGCATAAGGAGCATAGGTACTCTATAATAGTGGGTGCCTGCCTCTCCTGGTAAGATCGCTCCCTTGCCTGGTATAGGATGTATTTCCCACCCTTGAGGGTTCCAATAAAAACCCGCCTTTACCTTGCCGCCTCCATAATAACGCCTCATGATCAACACCTCCTTACTAGGTCGAGTAAGCCCGACCAATACCGTGGTTAACCCATGGCGCTGAAGATCATCCTCAGCATCCTTTTTGGAAAGCTTCCTCGGTATCCTTTCTCCTCTTTCCGCTATATAATATAAGAGTCTGACGGGCTACAAACAATTGGTACTCTACCCTATTTAAGGGGGGTAAAATCACCTATTTTTTTTTGGCTAAATCCCTATCAAATCCCTCTATAGTCAGGATGGCTCAACTGCGTCAAATCGTCGCCCCACTGTGTCATAATTGAGACACCCTGCCCGTTCCCGAGATAGCCTTCTTGCTTATGAAAGAGGCGCTATAGGGAGGGGCACAAACGCTAATGATGCAAGTAGCTTCATGTCTCCCATTTCCATTGCCTATACCGATGTGGTACCGGAAAGATTGGTGTGGCATAAAAATTGCTTTCTGATATTTATGCCCTTATATAAGCAATAACTATCTGGTCTAATAATTGATGAACCAGCGAAAGGGAGGTGAAGAGAGATGTCAGTAGTAAAGATTATTACCTTAGTAGGGGAGTCAGAGAAGAGTTGGGAAGAAGCCACCCATAATGTCATTGCTGAGGCCCAGAAGACCCTGCGGGGTATAACCCGCATAGGGGTTAGCGAGTTTGATGTAAGGATGAAGGATGATAAGGTAGATATGTATCGGGTGCGGGCAGAGGTATCTTTCCGTGTAGAGCGTTAGCCGAGAGGGGGTTTTTTATGGAAAAAGTAAGGGAGATGCCGGTAAAAGAGATTATGACCAGGGAAGTGAAGTTTATTGATGAGGATGTTGCTCTCTGGGAAGCCATAAAGCGGATGGCGGGAGAGAATGTCTCTTGCTTGATTGTTAATAAACGGAGCAAGCATGATGCCTATGGCATTGTTAGCCGGCGGGACCTGATAGATAAATTTGTAGAGCCCGGGGTAGGGCAGCGGAACTATACCGTGGGAGACATAATGAACAAGCCAGTAGTCACTATTGCCCCTGACTGCCCGGTAAAATATTGCGCACATCTGATGAAGACCCTGGGCTATCGCCGTCTGCCAGTATTCGATGGAGAAAACATAATCGGGATAATAAGTAACAGTGACATAATAAGAAAATATGCCGAGCTGGCTGCGGGTAAGAGCTGGAAGGCATAATTGTATTTAGCTGAAAACTGATGGCTGATAGCTGAACGCTTAAGTGTGGGGCAAGTACAGTTAAGAAATCAGCCCTAAAGTAAGGGGAGGTGAGGGGACATGATGGAGGATGTAGTGGCCCTCATATTGTGTGGAGGAAAAGGGGAAAGGCTCTCCCCTTTGACCAGAGATCGGGCTAAGCCAGCCGTCCCTTTTGCTGGCATCTATCGGCTAATAGATTTCACCCTGAGCAACTGTATCAATTCAGGGTTGAGAAAGATTGCCGTCCTGACCCAATATAAATCTGCCTCCCTGGAGCGACACCTGCGGATGGGCTGGAACATTTTCTCGGAAGAAGTAGGTGACTTCATTATTCCCCTCCCTCCCCAGAAGCGGGTCCATGAGGATTGGTACCGGGGTACAGCCGATGCGGTTTATCAGAATATCTATTTTATAGATAAGATTAAGCCCGAGGAAGTCCTGATCCTTTCCGGTGATCATGTCTATGCCATGGATTATAGAGATATGCTCCATTTCCATAGGGCCAGGGGGGCAGAATTAACCGTGGGGGCTATACCGGTCAATGGCAACCAGGCCCATCAATTCGGTATTATAGAGACAGATAGAGACGGTCGGATTATTGGCTTCCGGGAAAAGCCCCCCTTTGTCTCAGGAAGGCCTTTTGCCTCTATGGGGGTATATATCTTTAACCGGCAAACTCTGTATAAACAGTTGGAGGAAGATAGTTCTCGGAATACCCCGCATGATTTTGGTAAGGACATAATACCAAATATGATTGGTAAAGGTCAGGCATATGCCTATCCCTTTGTAGACAAAACCAGTGGAAAGCCTTTATACTGGCGGGATGTAGGGACTATAGAGGCATATTTTGAGGCCCAGATGGACTTGCTCTTTCCCCATTCCCCTCTAAACCTTTATAATGCCCGATGGCCTATCAGGACTTATCAGGGACAATTCTCGCCCGCCAGGGTTGTCCCCTCAACTGATGGAGTACCCCAGGTAGCTACTATCGTTAACTCTATTATTTCCCCGGGATGCCTTATCCGGGGCGCGGTAGTAGAGAACTCTATCCTATCTCCTGAGGTACAAATTGATGCCAATGCCACGGTGCGGGAATCTATCATCCTGGAGGGAGTAAGGATGGGGGCCGGGGCCAGAGTTCGGCGCGCTATTATTGACAAATTCGCCACTATCCCCGCAGGCATAGATATTGGCTATGATCCAGTGCGGGATAGAGAACGGTTCCTGGTCAGTGAGACAGGCATTGTTGTTATTCCTCGGGGAGAAAATGTCTCTTCAGATGCCCTTTTGCCAAAATATGCACCCTTCTTATCCAACTTAGTAGGGGTTAAATAAGCAAGGAGTTTATTTCTAATATCTCAAATGGCGCTGACAAAGCGATAAGTGGTTAGTAACCGTTCACTGAGACTGTCACCCTGAGCGTAGCGAAGGGTCTCCAGCGAAAGAGATTCTTCGCTTTGGCTCAGAATGACCCTTCAGTGGATAAGTGGGTGAACGGTTACAGTGGTTAACTCTTTTTCCTAGTGGAGGGACTGGTTATGATAAGAGGGCTAAAAGTTCTAGCGCTGTCGGTAGTGGTGATGTTATTATGCGGGATCTGCAGTATAACAAATTTAAGCTGGGCAGAAGAAACCGCGAAGGATAAATATGCCCCAGCACCTTCAACCATTGAAGGCTGGGTAGAATATCCCGAACCAATACCTTCCAACACGGAACGTGACCCAGACTATCCCTGGGTACCCAAAGGCCCCTTCCCCTACAAACCCACCTGGCCCAGAAAAGATGTCCCCTATACGGGCGAACAATTATATTTCTTCAGTGATTTTCTCTTCTGGGGCGGCAAATATGTTGACCTGGTATTGTATACCCCCTTAATCAATAAAAGGGGATTGGTCACCGGCAGGAATCTCTATGTCAGGCGGCTCAGCCCCTGGGATGATTATGACGATGTAGTAAATTATGATCGGTCAGGCAAGGTAGGCACCAATGACGTCTTCCTGAGCTATTTTTCTTTGCTGGATAACCCGCCCGAGCTGCGGGGTTTTTCTCAGTTGATGGTCAAATATAATAATACCCCCAAGAAATGGAAAGACCCGGACCGCTATGCCTGGGTCCCAGCCCTGAGGCGGGTTAGACGCTCGGCCGGTGGTGACCGGCAGGATGATTCCCTGGGCTATCCCTTCAGTAACGATGACAATGGTGAGCGCCAGCCCTGGGAGTATGATTACTGGATCGTGGGTGAAGATGTAATATGTGATAGCGCTGGAGTCAAAGGCGGTATGATGGGCGAGCCCAAGAGTATTGTAGATAATCTTAAAGACCTGCTGCCCGGGGTCTTGGGTGTAGAGCAGAATCCCTACCGTAAAGATGGTTGTATAGAGTGCTACGTAGTCAAGATGGTCCATAAGTATGATCCCAATTACTATCTGGGCCATATGCTCTGGTGGATTGAAAAGCATACCAAGTATTTCATCCGATTCGAACAGTATGACCGTCAGGGAAATCTATATCGGATATGCGATTATAAATACGACCGGGTGGACCCAGGTGGTAATGTCGGGGGCGGCTATCCCCGTTCAGTAGCCCAGATTGTTGATCTTTACCGGGACTTCAGAGTCTATCTCTGGTACGGTGATGTTAAGTTTGGCAAAAGAGTGACAGATGATCCGACTTATGGCCCAGGATTCTTCTCCATACCGCAGCTCCAGAAGGAGTATTTCTGGCGCAAAGCGCCTAATTATCGGCCGGTGACCAGTGCAGAGCATTTTCCTCCTTATCCACATATTTATGAAGCGAAGAAGGCCAAAGACCGGCAAGGCGTCAAGACTGTGCCTGAAAACCTGAAAAAAAAGATGAAGGAACACCAAGAGATGTGGGATAAGCGGGGTGGGTTTGATCCCTGGGGTTGGGCTAAACGTACCAAATACCAGGAGGTCAAGTAATAGGGCTAGCTACAATACTCGTTCATTCCTGTATCTCATCTAAAATGTCTCGGAAGGTAACAGTTCACGGGGTTCAGGAAAAGACTTTAACCCGAAAAATGCAATTCTTTTTCCAAACTCAGGTAGGGCAAGCCTTTAGGCCTGCTTCGGCGAATATTTCATGCAAGGCTGAAGCCTTGCCCTACAACTATTTGAGAGCATATCCGCATTTTTCGGATTAAATGTGGGCTAGAGGCGATGGGTAATAGGGAAGCCCCATAACCCATCGCCCCATACCCTTTTGTGTAATTATCGCTAGTTGTAGATAACGCGAAGGTTTAATAGAGTGAGCAGTTAACTGCTTATTACTCATTGCTCACTAAAAGGGCCTGCTTGATAACTGATGCCGGTGAACTGTTAGGCGGCACAAGACCTGCATAAGAGAACCAAGTCCTTAACTCACCGAAGTTTCTTCTATCAATTCAAAATACGGTTGCTAAAAAAGAAAAATTTTCTATAATGGCAAGGATTTGTGTTTTTAGAACTTTTGCGTAATTATTAAAGGTAACCGTTCAGCCACCAAGGATTGGTAGCAGCAGCGTATTACGCTTCTGTGAAAATCTGTGTCCTAACTAATTTAAAAAGGAGGTTAAAGTATGGACTTCAAGAACATTATTTATGAGAAGCGGGGGCCTGGGGCCTGGATCTATCTCAATCGTCCAGAGTTAATGAACCCATTGAATCTAGAAATTATCCAGGAGATAGGTCAGGCCTGGGACGATCTGGAGCGGGACTACAGTATAAAGGCATTAGTAATAACCGGTAAGGGCAAGGCCTTTTCCGCGGGTGCGGATTTATCCTTCGTAAAACAGCTTATGGAGGGTGGCGGTGATCCTAGGATATTTGCGGAGTATGGCCGGACCTGGGAACGGGTCTTTAACGGTATAGAGAATAGTCGGGTACCGGTCATAGGCGCTATTAATGGTTTATGTTTAGCAGGTGGTTTAGAGCTGGCTTTAGTCTGTGATATCTTGATTGCCTCCGAGGAGGCCCGGATTGGTGATCAGCATACCAATTTTGGCCTGATTGCTGGTGGTGGTGGAACGCAGCGCCTACCCAGAAAGATCGGTATAAATAGGGCTAAAGAGCTTATCCTTACAGGTGATTGGATAACCCCTCAGAAGGCTATGGAATGGGGCCTGGTAAATATGGTGGTACCGGCAGATAAGCTGGAAGAAGCGGCTACTGAGATGGTGAACAAGATTGTCAGCAAGAGCAGTGAGGCATCCCGTATTGCTAAGTTATTAGTGAACCAGGGTATGCAGATGAATATTCATGAGGCATTAAAATTGGAACAGTGGGCGATAGGGCTCCATTACAAAGGCGAAGATGTCCGTGAAGGATTGACAGCTTTTAAGGAGAGGCGTAAACCTCAGTTTAAATAAGTCACTAGAGCCAAGAGGATAAAAGCTGAAATGAATAGGTAACCGTTCACTGTACCTGTCATCCTGAGCGGAACGAAGGGTCTGCTGGGGATTGAGATTCTTGGCTTGCCCCTTCGCTTTGCTCAGGGCTTTGGCTCAGAATGACGTGGTGATGGGAAGCTGGTGAACAGTTACATGAATAGAGTTTCTTAGTCCATAATTAGGGAGGGGATAAAACATGCCATCAAACCTAGCGGGTAAGGTAGCATTAGTGACTGGGTCTAGTGCGGGTATTGGCAAGGCAATTGCTTTGAAGTTTGCAGAAAATGGGGCTAATCTTATTCTACATGGGAAGGATTCAACCCCCGAGTTAGGTCAGGATGTGGTAAAGGAGGTTATCAGTTTGGGTCGGGAAGCTATTTTTGAAGAGGCAGATATAAATAACTACCCGGAAGTAAAGCGGATGGTTGACAGGGGAATAGAAAGGTTTGGGAAGATTGATATCCTGGTAGTTTCTGGTGGAGCCGTGGCATTGTTCGGAAAAGCAAGGTTTTTTAGAGATACGGACCCGGAAGATTATTTCGACCTGGCCAAGATTCAGTGGTTAAATAGGGCTTACTGCGTGAAGGCAGCGATTAACTACATGATTGAAAGACAATCAGGTAAGATAGTAATGCTGGGAACCGATGCTGGAAGATGGCCCACGCCAGGTGAATCAATGGTGGGTGCTTCAGGGGCAGCATTGGTCCTGATGACTAAGACCCTGGCGCAAGAGTTTGCCCGGTGGAAGATCCGAATTAATACCATATCTCTCACTGTAATCAGCGATAGCCCGTTAATAAGAGATATGCTGGGTTCAGACCATCCTGTCGCTAAGGTATTTAAGAAGGCCCTGGAGAAACAGCCATTTCCTGTAACCCAAAATGATATTGCCGAAGCGGCATTATTTCTGGCCTCTGATGTCTCAAATGCCATCACAGGACAGACCCTGAGCATAAATGGTGGGCTGTGCTATCCAGGCTAAATACGCTAATTAATTACTGATTAACTAGTGGATCGTTTCGTAAATTCCATGTCATCTCGACCGAAGGGAGAGATCTTTGTAACATTCCTTATTCATTAAGATTTCTCGCTACGCTCGAAATGACAGCATTGCAACGTTATTTAGAAGACGCTCTACTAAGGAGTTCTAAGATGGATAGGTTTCGAGAAATATTTGACAAACGCCATGATTATGCCAGAGAGTGGAAAGCCAGGACCGGCGGGAGAGTATTGGGATATTTTTGTACTTATTTGCCAGAAGAATTGGCTTATGCAGCGGGTGCACTACCAGTAAGAATCTTCGGCAGCCATCAGCCTCAAGATGTCACAGACCGGCATATCTATAGCATGTATTGTCCTTATTGCCGTGATTGTTTAGCGCAAGGGTTACTGGGGAAATATGATTACCTGGATGGTATTGCTAAGGCCCGGAGTTGTATCCATATGCGTAATGCCTTTGCCAGTTGGGAATTAAACATACCTTTATCCTATAGCCATTTTATAAGCACTCCCTCAAATATTCAGAGTAGTAGAGCGAAACCTTTTTTGATAAAGGAATTAGACCGATTTAAAAAGAGTCTGGAAGAATGGACAGCAAAGGAGATCTCTCAGGAAGATATGGAAAGGGCAATTGATATTTACAACACAAATCGCTGTCTAACCAAACAACTCTATATGCTAAGGCAACGCACCATCCCCCCGATCCTTGGTGCGGAGGCTATGGATATAGTCCTTTCCAGCCAGGTGATGGATAAAGCAGAACATAATGTCCTTCTGCAAGAAATCTGGCAAAATATAGACCAGAGACAAAATGAACGCGATCCGGGCATTCGCCTGATGCTTATTGGTAGTGAGGATGATGATACGGAGTTTGTAAGAATGGTAGAATCCCTGGGGGCTACCATAGTGGTGGATGAGCACTGTACCGGCACCAGATATTTTTGGAATGAAGTGATTTCGGAAGAAGATAAGCTCGCTGCTATTGCCCAGCGCTATATAGAACGGCCCCCTTGCCCAGCCAAAGATTTTCCTGAGCGGCGCAGGTGGCCCTATATCTTTAAGCTAATAGACGACTACCATGTCCAGGGGGTAATTTTAATCCAGCAAAAATTCTGTGACCCTCATGAGTTCGATATCCCGCCCTTGATAGCCCTGCTCAAGGAGCGGAATATCCCAAGCCTGTTCCTCGAGTTTGATATTACCACACCCATAGGGCAGTTCCGGACTCGGGTAGAAGCCTTCCTGGAGATGCTGGCGATGGAAGTGATCTGAATCTCCAGTTAAATGATATACTAAACTATTAGGAGAAAGACAGATGGGCATTCAATCCAAATACAAATCAAAACCTTTAGACTGTTGGCAGAAGGGTAAAGAGTTGCGGTTAAATTATTATAAAAGTCTAATAACAGCCAGGGAAGAAGGCAGGCTGCTAGTCAGTGGTTCAGGGGCTAGTTGTCTTGCCCTCCCAGCGGGCTTAGGTGATTTTGTCTATTTCAGTGGCGAACCCTATGGAGCCAGCATAGGATATGATCCAGCATTTTCACTAGAGGCTATGGAGGCTGCCGAGGCAAGAGGATATGCCCGGGATATGTGCGGCTATATGAGGAACTATTGGGGGTCTATGTTCCTGGATCGTTACTATTTTGGCGGTCCTTTTCCTAAACCCGATTTTTTCCTGACCAGACATTTATGTGATGCCGGCCATGGCAAATGGTACCAGGTGTGCAAGGAATATTATGATGTACCCCTTTTTGTCTATGAACAACCAGTGACACCCCCCGGAGTAAGGTTTGAAGATGTCATAGAATACCTTGCCTCTCAGCTATATGACTCCATTGAATGGATGGAAAAAATTACCGGGAGGAAGTATGATGACGAAAAGCTAATCGAAGCCTCCCGTAACTTTTTCAAAAGTGAAGCGCTCTGGGGGGAGATATGCCTGCTTAACCAGGCGATCCCCGCTCCACTGGATCTAAAAAGCGAATTAGCTCTTATGCCCATTGCCATAGGAATAAGGCACCAACCCGAGGCGGTGGCTTTCTATGAAGCACTCCGGGATGAAGTAAAAGATCGAATAGCGAATCAAATTGCCGCGGTAGGTGACGAAAGATGCAGGCTCATGACCGATCTTACCCCACCATGGAATTTTCTTAAGATGTTCAGATATTTTGAGAAGTACGGGGTTGTATTTGTAGGCATCTGGGTTTATTGCATAAACAGCGGCCAGATAGAAATCAGGGAAGACGGGGTGGTTTTGCCAGCAAAGACCCCAGAAGAGAGGAATATGCCCTTAAACAATAGAGCAGATGCCCTGCGAGCTATTGCCCTGTGGCATCTAGAGAGTCCCCTCAGCCAAGCGTTCTCTTCTCCCAAACGGAAGGCTTTCGATATAATAGCCTTAGCTAAATATTGGCGGTGTGAAGGAGTAGTAATGCATTACAACCGGGGCTGTCCCCTCTGCACCCTTGGTTCGCCAGAGGCCAAACTGGAACTGCAAAAAGCAGGGTTTCCCGTTGCCATCTATGAGGGAAATTTTGCCGACTTTAGGGAATTAGATGAGAGCCAGGTGCTGGATCGCCTGGAGACTTTCATCCAGAGCCTGGGCCTTAGCAAGTTGGAAGATTGACCCAGCAGTTCTTTGAGTTAGTTGGCTTTCTTCTTGTGGGATTCAAGGCTGGATTAACTAAATAACCAGGCTATTTTATCGCAACATAAGAGGAGATAAAGATGAAGACTATTAAGCTGATGCTATTAGTAATAGTTATTGTGATAGGTAGCAGTAGCGCGGTATCTGCCACTAGTCCCAAGGCTGTAGGAGAAAGGGTCTTTGAGTACCATAGCGATACGGCTATCCTTTTGTTCCCTATCTACTTGCCTCTGATTGCTTTTAAATTTACCTTCTATGACTTCCCTAAAGCCGGGATCTCTATGCCCTGGGAATTAGGAAAGAAGCTCTTCCATCCTTCTTACACTGAGATAGAATCCTTGATAAAGGGCCTGAATGACCCCGATATTACAGAAAAACAGTTCGTCATATATCGTTTAAAATATATTACGGGTCACTCCTTTGGTTATCCCGGCCCCTTGACCAAAGACCAGGAAAAGAAGGCTATCCACCAATGGAACCAATGGTGGAAGGAACAGCCACCCAAACCAGCAAAATAAACTGGAATTTGGGTGATTGGGTCATTAGGTTATTGGGTTATTTAGTAACCCAATAACCCAGTAACCTAATGACCTAATAACTGTGTCTCTGTGGTGAACGCTTATAAAGCTTTTTATGCCAATGAGGATTTGGACGAATATAAAAAATTTAGTTAGGTACCGCTATCTGATAAAGAGCCTAGTCAGTCAGACCCTACGGGCCCGGTACCGAGGGTCGTTTATCGGCTTTTTCTGGTCTTTTCTCAACCCGTTGCTCCTGATGTTAGTTTATACCCTGGTCTTTTCAGTCTATATGAAGATAGAGATGGAGAACTATACCGCTTATCTCTTTTGTGGGTTGTTACCCTGGATATGGTTCTCCTCCTCGATGGCTGAGGGGGTCAATTCTATCATTCAAGGCAGTACCTTGCTTACTAAAGTCCCCTTTCCTCCTGAAGTCCTGCCTACTGTTCCGGTAATATCTAATCTGGTCAATTTTCTCCTGGGCTTACTGATACTTTTTGTCTTTCTCCTCTTCTTAGGGATCAAGCTGGGTATACCACTGGTATTTCTGCCGCTATTAATAACCCTCCAGTTCCTATTCACCCTCGGCCTGGCACTGGTCAGCTCCGCCTTGAATGTCTTTTTTCGGGATGTGCAGCATATCCTGGGGAACTTCTTGACCCTATGGTTTTTCCTATGCCCGATCATCTATCCGATCAGCTTAGTCCCAGAGCAACTGCGGCCTTTGCTCTTCTTGAATCCCCTCGGGGTAATGATGATGGCGTATCAGGATATCCTTTTTTATCACCGATTTCCTGGGTTCAATCAGATGATCATAGTTTTCCTGTATTCTATCAGTACTTTTTATATCGGCTATTTGGTCTTTGATCGCTACCGAAAGACCTTGACCGAGGAGATCTAAATTAATAGTTTAGGAATTTTATTCTGTACACAGATGAACACAGATTATTGGCTTCATTGCAAAATTAACAATCTAAAATTAGCAATTAACAATTAGAGAAACTAGGAGATTAAGAGACTAAAAAGAGATTAGATATTTAGTCCCCTAGTCTCTATAAATCTCTTAATCTCAGATCTTTGATTTTGAAATGCTAATTGCTAATTTTGCATTTTGCATTGAAACGAATCTGTCTATCCGTGTTCATCCGTGGCTAAAATCCTAATTTTGGCTAAACAATTACGAAAATCTGTGTCCTGATTAATTTAATATGATAGCAGTTAAACTAGAGCAGGTCTCAAAAAGCTTCCGGCGGCGTAATCTGCTGAGCAACTACACTACCCTCAAGGCCCATCTATTTCGCTTAGGCAAAGAAAGCATCAGAGACGATAGCAAAAAAGAGATACTCACCAATATAAACCTTATAGTATCAAAAGGGGCAACGGTGGGTATTATTGGCCGGAACGGCTCCGGTAAAACTACCCTCCTCAAGCTGATCTGCGGTATCCTATCGCCAGATAGCGGTTCTATCCAGGTAAATGGCAGGATATCGTCCTTACTAGAGCTAGGGATAGGTTTTCATCCCATCTTTTCTGGCCGGGAAAATATCTATCTTAATGGTACTATCCTGGGCCTATCCAAGAGAGAGATTGAGAGAAAATATCATGAGATTGTAAGATTTTCTGAGCTAGAAGAGTATATTGATTATCCAGTAAGGACTTATTCGTCCGGTATGTTTATGCGCCTGGCCTTTTCCATCGCTACCCATGTAGACCCCGATATACTCCTGATAGATGAGATATTAGCGGTGGGTGATGAATCCTTTGTCCGTAAATGCAATGACCGGATCGGTGAATTTAAACGCCAGAAAAAGACCATCATTATCGTCTCGCACGACTTGTTTGCTATCGAGAGGCTCTGTGATGAGGCTATCTGGTTAGATGAAGGGATCATAAAAGAGCAAGGTACTCCCCGGATGGTTATAGACCGGTACCGGCAGCAAGTACTGGCCCTGGAAGAAGAGCGATTCAGACAGGCACAACAGCCCCCAGAAATCATAGAGGCCGTTACCGAATCTGGTGACCCTGCTTCTGTTATGGCAGCCGAAGAAGGTCCGGATCAGAAGCGGAACCGCTTGAATCGTTGGGGTAGTATGGAAATAGAGATAACCGGTGTGAGGTTCCTGGACTATAATGGCCGAGAGAAGTTTGTCTATTTCCGGGGAGAGCCCATGACTATCGAGATCAATTATAAAGTCAATTCCCCGGTTAATGACCCGGTATTTGGATTCGGTATCTATACCCCCGAAGGGATACGCTGTTACGGTACTAATACCCAGATCGAGGGGATTGATATTCCTTATCTGAACCAAGATGGTCAGCTTAAGATACTGATCAAATCAGTAGACCTTATTGAGGGGACTTATCAGTTGGATATAGCGGCCCATACCCGGGATGGTTATGACTATGATTATCAGACCCGCCTCTATTCCTTTGCGGTCAGGGCTGACCGGAAGGACTTAGGCATCTGCCGCATCCCCCACCAATGGGTCATGTCGCCATGAGGATGGCTTTTGTTGTCCAGCGCTATGGCCCGGAGGTCAGTGGTGGTGCTGAGAGGCTCTGTCGGCTTCTGGCAGAACGCCTTGCCCGGCATTGGCAAATCGAAATCCTCACTACCTGCGCCAAAGACTATATTACCTGGAAAAACTTCTATCCCCCGGGTAAAGTGGAGATAAATGGTGTAACTGTGTGGCGCTTCCTGGTAGACCGGTCCAGAAGGATCAGATGGTTCAACCTGTTTTCGCGTAAGATATTGAAGGGCGAGGGTACTATTACAGAAGAGATAGAATGGATGAAGCGCCAGGGGCCCTTCTCTTCTCAGTTATTTAACTTTATTGAAGACAACCGCTACCGTTACGATTATTTTGTATTCTTTACTTATCTCTACTGCACAACTTATTTTGGCTTACCGTTAGTCCCAGAAAAAGCTATCTTAGTGCCTACCGCCCATGATGAGCCCCCGATCTATCTCAAGATTTTCCGCTCCCTATTTCAATTACCCCGGGCTATTATCTATAATTCTTTAGAAGAGCAGGCCTTTGTCCAGAGCCACTTCAAAAATAATCATATCCCCCATGAGGTCTGCGGAGTAGGTATTGATCTCCCTGCAGAAGATAGTTCGTCAGATAACCTAAATCACGCAGGACCCCAGAAAGATGGATATCTGATATATATTGGCCGGGTAGATGTCAAGAAGGGGTGTGGTGACCTGGTAGATTCCTTTCTCCGTTATAAAAGAGAGAAGGGTGGAGGGGAGTTAAAGCTGGTTTTGGTAGGGCAAAAAGTCCTTAAGCTGCCTTCTGATCCTGACCTTATGGTTCTTGGTTACCTATCAGAGAAGGAAAAGGAAACCTGGCTACGCCGCGCCTCCTTGGTTATTATCCCCTCTCCATATGAGAGTCTATCACTTACTCTGCTGGAGTCCTGGGCCTGGGGCATTCCGGTACTCGTTAATGGCGCCAGCAAAGTATTAAAGGGCCATTGCCTGCGTAGTGGTGCTGGG
>Ga0156295_1294_pt1 | contig 17885 bp, 16 predicted proteins | sample RifCSPlowO2_12_FD_107943 | JGI IMG/M metagenome (GOLD analysis project Ga0156295, IMG submission 107943) | Nitrospinae bacterium RIFCSPLOWO2_12_FULL_45_22 | reverse complement strand
ACTATGGTATTGTTGCCCATAAAGATCTTTTTGCGGCTGGCCTTCAATATTAAATATATTTGGGTAACTCCCTGGTTTAACATTTAAATAACAGTAAGATTTTAGCCACCGAGACGCAAAGGACGCAAAGAGGATATTGGGTTATTGGGTGACTACGTTATTGCACCAGTACTTAATAACCTAATAACCCAATAACGTAATGACCTATGGAAGGTCTTTGCGTTCTCTGCGCCTTAGCGGTGCATAATTTAAAATAAAAGGCTACTCTAAATGCGGAGCAGTTCTATGAAAGCTAATACTGCTGTGAGTGATGATGTTCTAGAGCAAAAATCTTATGGGCGGGTCTATTTTCTGGTGAGCCTGGCCTTCCTCTTAACAGTCCTATGGGCAGTGTGGGATGAAGCAGTTACCCGCCGGCCCTGGAAACATTATCAGGTTGCTTTTGATAATATGGAGTATGGCCAGTTAAAGAAAAGGCTTGAAGGACTCAAAGCCTATCTGGCCAAAGACCACAACCCCGGGAAGCTTCTACCGGGCCTCCCGGAAAAGATTTCTTATCATCAACTATTGAAGCATCTTGAAAAAGCCCGGGAAGAATTAGAACAAAACCGGGAGTATAAGGTCCTACTAAAAACGCTAAAAAACCTTGATCAAAACCTCTATAGCGTGAACCAGGATATCCAATTTGCTAAGGCAGAGTGGGAGGAAGTTTATTATAAATTTAAAATAGCAAAACGTCAGAAGCAGGCCTACCAGCCATATGCTGACCAAATAAAGACCTTAGAAAACCAGATCAGCTCCTATAAGCCTGAACAACGAGTGCTAGAACAGAAGAAGAAGGTCTTGGAAAAGACTATGAAAAGCCTCACGGCAGAATATGATAAATACAATAAGCTCTACCAGGCTGTTACCGCTGAGATAGATAAGCTGGGGAGACAATTAAAGTCCGTAAAGCAGCGCTGGCCGCAGGTTAAACAGGTAGTAATAGAAAGTTATGATAAAAACAATTTTGGTGAGCCTATCCTGAAAGTTGATCGCTGTCAGAGTTGTCATTTAGGTATAGATAAAGTGGGTTTCGAGAAGGCCCCGGAACCATTCAAGACCCATCCCCAACGTACTCTTTACCTGGGCAAACACTCACCAGAAAGGTTTGGCTGTACGGTTTGTCATCGGGGCCAGGGTAGTGCGGTAGATTCCGTGAGAAACGCCCATGGCAGCTTACACGAGACCGATCAGACACCGGGTCAGAACGAGCCTTTATTAAAAGGAGTGGAGATAGAAGCCAGTTGCCGTAAATGCCATGATGAAGTAACCGATTTACCTGGTGCGCCCTTACTATCGCAGGGCAAACGCCTCTTCAAAGAGCTGGGCTGTTATGGCTGTCACACAACTAAAGGCTTTGAAGAATTGGATAAAGTCGGAGCTGACTTGAGCCGCATTGCCTCCAAGGTTGCTCCCAACTGGCTTTTACGCTGGGTAAAAGAGCCCCGGAAATATCTATCAAATACCAAAATGCCCAGCTTTGAGTTTAATGACCAGGAGGGTCTGGCTATTGCAGCTTACCTGTGGTCATCGTCTGACAAGCCCCTTTATACTATGCCTGATGGAGCTATAGACCCGGAAGAGGTACGGGAAAAGGGTAAGGCATTAATAGAGGTTATAGGTTGTCGGGGTTGCCACAAATTAGAAGAGACTCCAGCCTGGAAAATAGCGGCTGAGGGAGGATTAGCCCGGGACTTCGCCCCCAACCTATATCAAGTGGCTAACAAGATAAAAGAGGGATGGCTCTTCAACTGGGTCCAAAACCCCAGGCAATATCTCCCTAAGACCAGGATGCCTAACCTGCGCCTGACTCCCGGGGAGGCTCAGTTCATTAGTGCTTATATGATGACCTTAGGAGATAAGGAGGAGAAAGCTGGTATAGAAGATCAGTTGAAGGATAAAGGCTTGATAGGGCAAGGTAGGAAGTTGATCATTGATTATGGCTGCTATGGCTGCCATGATATAAAAGGGATGGAAAAACAGCCTAAATTCGGTACTGAGTTGACTATCTTTGGGGAGAAAAAGGCTGCGGAATTGGAGTTCGGCTATGTTACCGATATAGACCTGACCTGGTCAGACTGGGTTACTACCAAGCTGAAGGAGCCCCGGAAGTTTGCTACCGAACGGATTAAGCTAAAAATGCCCAATTTTCACCTTACCGATAAAGAGATATTAGCCTTAAAAGTATTCCTTAAGAGCCTTACCAGTGAGACTGTTCCTTTATCTTATGTCCAGGTATTGTCCGACACAAAAAGCAATATCGAACAAGGCCGCCAGATGGTTCAGCGGTATAACTGTCAGGGCTGCCACCAGATAGAAGGTAAAGACTCTAAGATAGTGGCTTATTACGAGAGTAGGCATCTGGCCCCACCACCATTAGATGGTGAGGGTGATAGGGTACAACCCAGATGGTTATATAATTTCTTAATGAAGCCCATTACCATGCGGCCCTGGCTTCAGGTAAGGATGCCAACCTTTCCCTTTACTGATAAAGAGGTTTTGAGCCTGGTAAGGTATTTCGGCTCTATAGATAAGCAAGAGCGGCCCTATATTTTTGTTGATGCCGAGGGTGTACCGAAAGAGAATATTGAGATTGGCAAGCTCCTGGCCTCCAAGAAATATTTTAACTGCTTCAAATGCCACCAGCAAGGCCAGAAGCCCCCGGAAGAAGAGGAAGAAGCATCCTGGTCTATAGACCTTGTTCTGGGTAAAGACCGCTTGAACCCCGACTGGATAGTAAAGTTTCTGAAAGATCCTAAGAAGATCAATGATAGAACCAAGATGCCTAGTTTCTTCTTTGCCAAAGATGCCGGTCCTGAAGAGGTCTTGCAAGGCGATGAAGAGAAACAGATCCAGGTATTGCGCGACTTCCTCTTAACCCTGGACCAGGCCAACTGAGCTAGGTATTTCCATTCTTGACACAGATGAACACAAATTCATTTCAATGCAAAATGCAAAATTAGCAATTAGCATTTCAAAATCAACTCCTTCTTGTTAATTGCTAATTTTATATTGTTAATTTTGCAATGATAGTTATCAGTGTCTATCTGCGAAAATCTATGTCCTCATTAATTTGACAATGAAGGATGCCACTGAAATTACATAAAATGGGGGTTCTGGCATGAAAATAGGAGGCCGTGCCCATTCTCTGGAGCAGGTAGAATATATTGGTAAGATAGGACTAGATTTTGCTGAGATATCCCTCTTCGACCCGGTAAAGGATCGCCTAAATATAAACTCCTGGAAAATACTGCAGGACAGATACCAGATAGGTTATCTGGCCCATGGGGCTAAAGAAGGTGATCCCTGGCAACTACACAACCTGAAAGAAGTCTTTGCCCCAACCATGAAAGAGCTCATTGGTCTGGCCCACGAACTGAATATTGGCTTAATAACGATACATTTCTGGCTGGATCACCGCTTTATCCCCCCAGAAACGATCCTGGGCAAGATAGAAATCTTGAAGAGGTTGGTAGATTATGCCGATACCAAAGGGGTTATTATCTGTCTGGAAAATATGAGCGAATGGGGTGATGACCTGGCTTGTGCGATACAAACCATGACCGGATTACGACTAACTCTGGATGTGGGTCATGGAGAACTCTTGAGTCCGATAAATACCTCCTATGAACTCATAAAGAGGTATAGTACCCACCTATGGCATGTGCACCTCCACGATAATTATGGTGGGAACCGGGTAGAGGACGATCTCCACCTTCCATTGGGGGAAGGCTCTATAGATTTTTATTCCATCTTGAAACTGCTCCGGGCCAGTGGTTATGACCGAACCCTTACTATGGAAGTAAACCCTTCTCATTTTCTTGCAGGGAAGAGATACATTTGTGAGATTCTCACCACCCTTAGCCTGCGTTAATTAAATTGCATAGGAATTTTCATCTTAATAATGCGGTTTTGGGGTAGTCGCAGGCTTTAGCCTGCGTTAATTTAATCATTAATAACAAATGAATAGATTGGCCTTCTGGACAGGAATAATCGCAGTAACTCTTGTTTTAGCATTTCTTAATACCCAGATAAAGCCGACTACGGCCCTTATGGTAATAGCTGGAATAGCAATCTTTACCATCAGCTTTTTCAACCTCGAGGCTGCGTTGTATATCCTTATCTTCTCTATGCTGTTGGGCCCGGAGATAATATTAAGTAAGTTTGATGACAGTGCCCTTGTTGGCCGGGGGATTACGCTTCGGTTGGATGACTTTTTGCTGCTGCTCATTGGATTTAGCTGGTTTGCCAGGAATGCAGCGCATAAAGAATTGGGGTTGTTTATAAAAACTCCGTTAAACATACCCATTTTACTCTTTATCCTCGCTTGTATCTTTTCTACTGCCTGGGGAATGGTGATGGGGCGGGTAAAGTTTTTAGGGGGCTCTCTATTTGTCCTAAAGTACATAGAATATTTTATTGTTTATTTCATGGTAGCAAACCATCTCCATAGTCAGAAACAGGCAAAAAGACTGGTGTTCTGTGTTTTGCTTACCTGTTTCTTAGCCTCCTTGTATGGCCTATACCAGATTCCGACCGGGCAAAGGCTCACAGCACCTTTTGAAGGGGAAATGGGTGAGCCTAATACCTTCGGGGGCTACCTGCTACTTATAATGGGCCTTGCTGCAGGGTTGCTTTTGTATCTAAGGAATGGGCACGGATATTATAAAATTATGCTGGTTGTCGTGATCTTAACTGCATTTCCAGCCTTTATTTTCACTTTATCTCGGGTATCCTATATAGCCTTTATCCCTATGTACTTTTCTTTATTAATCTTCAGTGAGAATAAGAAGCCGTTAGTGATAGGCCTGGTGCTGGGTATCCTTATCGGCCCGTTTGTTCTCCCTACCGCTATGAAGGAGAGGATGCTCTATACCTTTACCCAACCTGCAGAGCAGGGTCAAGTGAAGCTTGGAGGGGTTAGACTCGATACCTCTACCTCGCAGAGGGTAATGGCCTGGAGGGATGCCTTTCGGGATTTTATTAAAAAACCGGTGTTGGGTTATGGGGTGACTGGTTATGGCTTTATGGATGCTCAGATCCCCCGAACTTTGCTAGAAACCGGGATAATAGGTCTGATAGCCTTTCTTAATCTGTGGCATTCTCTATTCCGGGTAGCATATCGGAGATTCAGAGAGGGAACAGATCATTATTCTAAAGGCCTGGCGTTGGGATACCTGTGTGGCTTTATTGCCCTGGCCTTTCATGCTCTTGGTACTAATACCTTTATTATTGTTCGAATTATGGAACCTTTCTGGCTGCTGGCTGGGGTTCTAGTAATATTCCCTCATCTAGAAAAGGATGATACCGTTCCTTCCAGATGATATGCCTCCGATAATGCCTTACCAAGGATGGAATCTGTTATTACCATACCGCTCCTTCTTATCATTGCTTATGCCCTCTCAAAAATCAAAGCAGAAAAATATGGAAGGATAGTTTTTACCGGGATTATGATTTTTCTGATCACAACCTCCTTGATGGGCATGGCGAAGGCTGCGGCCAGGCATAGGTATTATTTTCAGCTTGAAGGAGGAGAAAAGAAGTACCAAAAGATCGTAGAAGTGCTATCAGATTACCAGCCCAATGAAGTAATTGTACCTGGCCTGGGTTGGAAATATCGCCTGAGTTATTACCTGGCTGCTTTCCATGGATTGGATAAGCCCTTAAATCTTACCGTCTCTGAGGGAACCTATAAAAGGCTAAAAGAAAATACTTGTCTTATCTTTGATGGTGCCTATGCCGATATATATATAAAAAGTCCTGATGTACGAATAAAAACGATCTTTCACGATGGCGAGACAACGCTCCTCTGCCGGTAGGCCGGACTGTAAATGGCGTTCAGCAAAGGGTTGAGGGCTATACAGACGGGAAGGTTGCGAGTACTACCGGGCTCAACTATTTGAATCAAAAACCTCAGAAAATCTATGATGAAATAGTAATGCCACCGAAACTCAAATTTAGCAAGGTTTAAGAAAATTACAAATATCGTGCCAAAGAGGGTCAAAATTATCTTTCAAATCTCTGATGGATACCAGTTGACTTAAAAGAGTTATGGAATTATAGAGAACTGCTCTATTTTCTTACCAAACGAGATATCAAGGTACGCTATAAACAGACCATTTCAGGGGTGAGAAGAATTGAATTATGGAACAGCAATCCGCGCGGGCACAGAAGGGCGAAATTGAATTTAGAAGGAAGCTCTTTAACCAGCAAGTTGAGGGGGAAAGTGTTTTTGAAGATGAGTTTGACGGCAAAGAAATTTCAAAAATCCTTGGTGAAAGAATGAAAAAAACACTGGAGCAAATGACATTGCTGAAAGGAAAGAATATAGTGAGGCCCCCCTTTGTGGAAATCGGCGCGGAGCGGTGTCAAAGATCCCTGGTTATGGAAAATGATCTTGATACGGCCGGGGCGGCCGTGGATATATCATACGACATGCTTAAAAGCTGTGATTATTACAAGGGCGTTTTTAATAAAAACAAGGTCCCATTTAGAATCTGCTGTGACGCGAACAAGCTGCCCTTTATGACCGGTTCCATTCCTTTTGTTTTTTGTTATCAAACGCTGCATCATTTTCCCGACCCGACCCCGATTGTGAAGGAAATTTATCGCGTTCTTTCGCCCGGTGGATATTTTGCGGTAAATGAAGAGCCGTTCAAGAAAGTTCTCTATGTTAATTTATATAAAGGCAAAAAAATTTATTCAAAGGAACCTGCCAAGACAAGCAAGGTGGGCAACATTTTTAATTTCTTTTTTTCCAAAACAAATTGCAACGAAGTAAAGTATGGCGTTATTGAGAATGAGCGGATACCAATAGGCGTTTGGAGGCAGGCTTTAAGCGGATTCGAAGATAAACAAGTGTTTTTGCGCGCCATTAAGAATATTAAGTCGGAATTGTTCAATCCCACAAACTATTTGAAATTTCTTTTTGCATATTTGTTTGGCGGGGAAATTCACGGAATTTGCCGTAAACCAGGCAATAGTATTCCAAAAGATATTTCCATTAAGGATATTCTTATTTGCCCCGTATGCAGGGAGACGGGGCAGGAATCAAAGCTTATTCAAAAAGAGCGCGGAATTTTATGCTCTGTATGCGCCAGCGAGTTCCCAATCGTTGATGGTATTGTTTTCCTGTTTTCTTCCGGGAAATTCCAGGAACTCTACCCTGAAATATTTAACAACGCTAATATAAAAAAATGAGAGATTAAGGCCAGTAATCGGTTGATGGGAAAAGTGAAAGGCGGGCCAGGGGGGAAGCCTTTCGGAATCGGTATGGGGATGCGGGTATGCTTTTAGAGCATGAGCAGCCCTTTTGGCGGCAGGGCGGCCAATAAGGGGCGTATGAATGAATGATTTTTCTGCGGCAGGCCTGGGACAAGCGGACAGTCTTGTGGAGCTGAAGAAAAAAACCTTTAGCGGCATCGGCGTTCTCATCAAAAGGCAGGTAGCCGTCAGACTGATTTGCTTTGCTGCCAATATTATTCTGGCCCGCTTGCTTGCTCCCCAGGTGTTCGGAATTTATGCCATCGTCATTTTTGTGGTGCAGTTTTTTTCCACTTTTGCTGATGTGGGAATCGGGGCGGCGCTCATCCAGAAAAAGGGGAAACTGAGCCGCGAAGAGATTTCTACAACTTTCTGGCTGCAGCAGGTACTAGTCTGGTGTGTCGCGGGTATCGTAATGGTTGCCGCACCGCTGGCGCTGATAATTTACCCCTCCCTGCCGCCCACCGGAGTCTGGCTCATCAGGGCCATGGCCGTCAGCTTCGCGTTTGCCTCGTTGAAAACCATTCCGGCGATTTTAATGGAGCGGAAGGTGGACTTTAACCGGATTGCTTTGGTGGATATCACGGAGACTATTGCATTCTATATTGCCGCTATTTCGTTTGCCCTGACAGGCTTTGAGGTGTGGAGTTTCATCATCGCGGCGCTTGTGAGGGCGCTTTTCGGGGTGGTTGTTATGTATTCGCTTTCCGCATGGCGGCCCGCGCCGCAGTTTCGCTTTGCCGCGGTGAAGGATTTGGTCCGGTTCGGGCTTCCATACCAGGGCAACAGCATTCTGGGCTTCATCAAGGACGCGGTAACCCCTGTTTTTGTCGGCATGTACGCGGGGGCGGTGGCGGTGGGGTATGTGAACTGGGCGAAGAGTCTTGCCTTTGCTCCGCTTATGCTGTCGGAAACCTTCGGCAGGGTGGCGTTCCCAGCTTTTTCCAGAATACAGGAAGATCGTGAGCTTTTGGCAAGAGCGGTTGAGCGCTCGATCCGGTGTATTACCCTGGTGATGTTCCCTGTCACGGCTTTGATGGTTGCCCTCGGTCCGGAGATTGTACATGTTGTTTTTACAAACAAATGGCTGCCCGGACTCTGGGCGTATTATTTCTACTGCACCTCTCCGCTGATTGTCGGCATTGTGCTGCCCATGTATAGCGCCATTCTGGCTGTCGGCAAATCCGGGATTCTGCTGAAAATGATGGTGACGCTGCTGGCCCTTGAATGGGGACTGGGTATACCGTTTGTGATAGTATTTGGTTTTAACGGGATAGCCTTCAATCAACCCATTATCGGCGTGTTATTCTATCTCATATACAGGCGGGTGTTGCGGGCGGAACGGGTGAAAATTTCATTAAGCGGGAATGTTAAATGGCAGCTATGCGCGGCGATAGGTGCAGGCGGTATCTGTAAAGTGGCTGCTATGCAGCTTCAGGCCACTCTTGTGACGGTTTCGGGCATATTCTGCGCTGGTATCATGATTTACCTTGGCATTATGTACATGTTGAACAAAAACATCCTCGAAGAATTCAGGGATCACTTCCTGAAAGTCGCGGGAAGAGGCGAAGAAAAAATATGAAGGGGGTGCTGCTTGTTAATCCCTTCGGTTCTGGGCAGGACGGGTTTTCCAACCCGCCCTTGGGACTTCTTTACCTGGCGGGAACCTTGTTGAAACATGGTTTTGAGGTGAAAATAGTCGACGGCTACCTGGAGGGCAGAGATGCCGTGCAGCGGGCTATTCTGGATTTCAAGCCCGGCTTAGTCGGAATAACCTGCCTGACCCCAGGCCGTAAAAAGGCACTGGAAGCGGCGCAAATAGTCAAGGCCTTTGACCGGAGCATCCCGGTAGTCCTGGGCGGAGCCCATCCGACTATCATGCATGGCCAGATTATGGAGCACTATCCTTTTGTTGACTATATTGTCATTGGGGAAGGGGAAGAAACATTTCTGGAAATTGCCCAGGGTAAAGACCCCGCACATATTAACGGCCTGGTTTACCAGGATAACGGCAAGGCAGTAAAGACTGCCGCCAGGAAATATGTGGAAAACCTTGATGATGTCCCGTTCCCGGCCTGGCACCTGGTTGACCTGAAGAAATATCCGGCCAGAGGCGAAGGGGTAGTGCGAGGGATAGATCTGTCGCGGGAGACTCGTGTTTCTGTCATTTTCTCGCGCGGCTGCAAGGGGCATTGCGAATTTTGTTCCACCTGGTGGATTTGGAAAACGTGGAGACACAGATCTCCCGGGAACATGGTTGATGAAATCGAGCTGCTTTATAGGGATTTCGGGATACGCCATTTCTGCTTTGCAGATGACACCATGACTGTTAACCGCCAGGCGACGATTGCTCTCTGTGATCAGATAATCGCACGGCGGCTCAATATTGCGTTTCATGTTACCACCAGAACTGATTGCGTTGATGAGGCCGTTCTGCAAAAACTGAAAGAGGCCGGTTGCTATAATATAGCTTTTGGCATTGAAACCGGTTCGCCGCTGCTTTTGGAAAGAATGGGAAAGGAGAATAGTGTTGCTGTCTCGGAACGGGCCATCCGGCTTTGCAAACAGGTAGGATTGAAGGCCACTGCCCTTATAATCATCGGAAATGTGGGAGAGACAGAGGAAACGGTCAGCGACACCATCAATTTCCTGAAAAGAACACAGCCTGATGAGATAGGGTGTATCGGCGGCCTATGGATACTGCCGGGCACCAAGTTACATCAGCAGTGTAAACGCCAGTGGATCATTGATGATGACTTTTGGCTGACCGATGAGCCGTATATGATATATGCCGCGGAACACTCCCTGGAGGCGCTGGCTCAGATGCGGCGCAGGGTTTTAAACTACCAGCCTGTCTATAAAAAGATTGTTCCCAGAATAAAAGAGTTGCTTAAATGAAATGCCCTATTTGCGGTGAAATATCCTTTATTGAATGGTGTAAGGTGGAAACATATTCCATATTGAAATGCAGAGTGTGCGGAATTGGGGTTACAGCGCCGTTTCCCGCGAAAGAGGATTTAATAGAATTAAATAAGGGCGTATATGATGTTGAACAAAGAATTCGTGTATATCTATCACGGCAGGATGACTTTAAAAAGAGATATGAGGGGTATATCAGGAATATTAAAAAATTGGAAGGGAGTGGGAAACTGCTGGATATCGGATGCAATATCGGTTTTTTTATGAAAGCGGCCCAACAGGCGGGGTTTGATGTTAAAGGGGTTGAACTGAATGAAGGCTGCGCAGCGTATGGCAGAGAAAAGTTTCATCTTGATATCTATTCGAAATGTATTGAAGATATCGGGTTTTCTGATAAGACATTTGATATTATCACGCTGTTTGATGTGTTGGAGCATGTTCCGGACATGCATGGCTTTTTGGTTGAAGTAAGAAGAATACTGAAAAATAACGGACTCCTTATTTTGCAGTCTCCAAATTTTAACAGCCTGATGGCTGAACTTACAAAAAGTAAATGGCATTGGCTGACTCCCCCGGACCATTTATATCATTTCACGCCGGAAACTATGATAAGATTTTTGCTTTCACATGGATTTGCCGTTAAAGAAATTAAGACCTGGGAGCCGGCCAGGGATTTCAGCAACAACCTTATGGCTGCTTACCGGATAAACGGGCTCATAGGCAGGGCGCTGCAAAGACTGCTTAACCTAACCGGAATAATTTTTGTACCGATTTTATTATTACAGAGAATGTGGTGGAAAATGAAAAAAGGCGGGCTTATTGAGGTTTATGCAATCAAAACCAACTAATAAAATAAAAACGCCGCGGATATCCGCGGTCATCCTCGCCCGCAATGAGGAGCACAATATCCGCTACTGCCTGGAGACCGTGCGCTGGTGCGATGAAATCATCGTTGTGGATATGGAGAGCGGCGACCAAACAGTTGAGATTGCCCGGGAGTATACCGACCGCATTTACAGTCATCCCATGGTGTTGGCATTCGATATTGGCAAAAAATGTGCCGTTGAACAGGCGACCGGCGAATGGATTCTTATCGTTGACGCCGATGAGATGGTGCCAAAAACACTGAGCACGGCCCTCAAGGCGATTGCAGAGAAAAATGAGGCGGATATTGTGGAAATTCCGTTTAGGCACTACATCATGGGTGCTTGTGTCAGGCACAGCGGGTGGGGGTATACTCCCCTGCCACGTTTTTTCCGTCGCGGAAAGATCACCTTTACCGAAACCATCCATGGCTACATGCAGAGGGCCGCCGATGCTCGCGTGATCGGTCTAGCAATTAAGGAAGAAAACTGTATCGCTCATTTCAATTATACCGACAGTGCCCATTTCGTGGAAAAATTGAACAGGTATACAAATGTTGAGGCGCAGCATCTCTTTGATAAAGGAGTAAAGTTTTCTTTTTACCTTCTTTTTAAGGCGGTATTGTGCGAATTTTATCGCCGCTTTTTCAAAGGAAAGGGTTACAAGGGCGGGGTGCGGGGGTTTTCACTTTGCCTTATGATGGCCTTTTATCAAGCGCTTTCGTATATCAAGCTTTGGGAAAAACGTGAGTTTCTCAATGAGCCGGTAAGTGCGGTATATGAGCGGATAAGGCAGGCTGTCCTGGAGGGGTGGAGGCAATGACTTGTGGCTTGTGCGGCAGTGGAACCAACGCCGCCGTATTGAATACAGGCGGTCACCGGCTGGTAAAATGCGCAGAGTGCGGCATTATTTATACCGCCGACTTCAAACAGGAGATGACCTCCTATGCCGAGGGCTATTTTTCCGGAAAAAACCAATATGTGGGGCGCTGGGACGAATTCTGTGCCATGTTTGAAGGGCTTTTAGACAAAGTTATCCGTTTCAAGCGGGAAGGCAAATTGCTTGATGTGGGGGCCGGGGTCGGGGCGTTGTTGTCTGTAGCGGTGAAGCGTGGCTTTACCGTGAAGGGGGTGGAGGTTTCTGAGTGGGCCGTGGCTTTCGCTAGAGAGGAAATGGGGTTGGATGTGTTGATGGGGCCTCTGGCAGATGCGCGGCTGGAGACAGAAGCCTTCGATGTTGTCGTTATTAATCATGTTCTGGAACACGTGAGCGTTCCTCTGGAGCTTCTGGCGGAGGTCCGCCGGATACTAAAAAACGACGGTTTGCTTGTCATCGGGGTTCCTAACATCGGCAGTATCATGGCCGGCTTGCAGGGCAACCAATGGCCGTCACTCAGGCCTGAAGAGCATGTTTGGCATTTTACTCCGGGAACCCTCAAGAGACTATTAATTCTTGCCGGTTTTAAAGTAATCTATTTTGAAGCGAAAGAAAACTACCCGGTTTCCGGTTGTCGGCCAAAATCTTTTATCAAAAGGCTGATAAATTGGGTTTCAGTGCTGACTAATCGTTCAGAAGCAATGCTTGTTTTTGCACAAAAATAGAGCTCTAGTTTGGGACTTGCGGAACCATCTTAATAAAAACGCGCGATATGACACAACCCAAAGTTTCAGTAATAATACTCCACCTTAATGATGTTGACGGGCTTTTGGAATGCCTGACTTCTCTCGGCAGGATTTCTTATGCGAACTTTGACATCTTTGTTGTTCATAACGGCCCGGAAAACGCGGAGCTTGAAAAAAGACTTTCGCCTTTTTCCGGCAGGCTCTCTGAAATTATCCATAACGGGAAAAATCTCGGTTTCGCCGGGGGCAATAATATAGGCATAAAGCGCGCGTTGAGAAAAGGGGCCGAATATGTTTTTTTGCTGAACGATGATACTGTGGTCGGGGAGGATTTTCTGGATATTTTAATTGAGGCCGCCCAAAAAAATCCTCTTTCCGCTATGATGGGCCCAGAGGTGCGTTACTTTGACAAGCGTGAAAGAATATCTTTTTCAGGGGCCGTGTTTGACCCGCTGGGTTATCAGTTCACTTTTCCGCGTTCCGGCGAATTGGCAAAAAGCTCAGCGGTGCCGGTGCTTACTGAATCCGACTATATCACTGGCTGCGCCCTGCTTGTGAAAAAAGCCGTGATAGAAAAAATAGGCCTGCTGGACGAGCGGTTTTTCCTATACTGGGAAGACACGGACTGGTGCCTGAGGGCAAAAAAGGCCGGGTTTCTCAACTTTGTCGCGCCTGCCGCTAAAATATGGCACAAGGTTTCGGCTTCTTCCGGTGGAAACGATTCTCCGCTCAATGCCTACCATAAAACCCGCGGCCAGTTGTTGTTTGCCGGGTCGCACGTGCCAGGGATACGAATAAAGTTAATTGCCGGCTTTGCGCGCGATATCGCCTGGCTGCTGTTTAAATCCTCGGAGCCGGAGCGGAAAAAAAAGGCCCTGGCCTATCTGGCCGCTATGGTTGACTATTTTCTGGGTAAAACCGGGTCCGGCCCGCTTTGGCTTTGGCCAGGGAAGTAGACGGACGCTTTTATGAACAACAAAACAGCGGATATGTACCAACGACATTGGCGTGAACGCGGCAGAGTATCCAAGGCGGGCCACAAAGGGGATGTGGTGCCCGGTAGTGAGATCTTTGAGGCTGCCGCCTCAGCCCTTAATGGAGGCGGAACTCTGCTTGACGTAGGCTGCGGGGACGGAAGTTTCTATCCATGTATAAGCGCTAAATTTGAACATGTTTATGGAATTGATATCGCGCCTGAAGCCGTTAACGAGGCACAGGAGCGCGGCATGGAAGCTGTTGCCGGTGACGCCGGAGGGCCGCTGCCGTGGAAGGATCGTTATTTTAACTCCATAGTCTGCCTTGAAGTGATAGAGCATTTGCCTGACCCGTTGGCTGCCCTTAAGGAGATCCACCGGGTACTCAAGCCAGGCGGCCATCTGGTACTTACCACTCCAAACATCAGATATTTCAGGAACCTGGCCCGGCTTTTGTTCGCGGGTGAATTTCCGCGCACCAGCACGGATAATTTCGTCTGGGGCGGAGGGCATATGCATTATTTTACCCGCAAGGATATAAAGGGCCTTTTTGAGGCCGCCAGTTTTACCGGTATAAGTTTTTATCTCAACTGCGGGCAGTTCAAAAGGTCCTGGAAGAGAAGGCTCGCTCGCCGCCTGGTCGGCGAAAAGTTTTTTGGCGAATATTTTGACGGCAGCATAACCGTTTTGGCATACAAAGGAGATTAAATGGCTGAAGTTAAATACCCCACGCTTCATGAAATAATAGAGGCGCACTCGCAGAGACATGGCTATGAACGCTATCTGCTGTTAAACCGGTTCTTGTTCAGGCCTGCAGGTTTTTTTGCCACATGGATAAGCATACGGGCGGGCCTGACTTCCGAGGCGGCATCCTGGATTTCGGGATTTGTCGCCTTGAGCGGTTTTGTATGCTTAATGGGCGCTAGTCTGCGGTTGCTTGAGGCCGGAATAGGGTTGTTGCTTTTATTTAATTTATTTGACTGCATTGACGGAGATATCGCGCGTTCCATGAAGACTCAAAATCCTTATGGCTGGTTTCTGGATTCCCTCATGGGTTGGGCGGACATGGGTTTTTGGGGGGTGGTCGGAATTATGGCATATCGCCATCCTAATTTGCTGATTTGGCCGGATCTGTTAAATAAAGGCGCGATTTTATGGCTTGCGGTAGGCGGCCTGAGTTCTTTTTTATCCATCTATGCAGCATATGTGGAAAATGTTTTTGATGTTTTGCTCAGGGAACCGTGGAATAAGCTGGCGGTAAATACACAGGCCAGCGCGGATAAAAGCGGGGCGGCAGGCGGTGGCAATTACTCTCTGAGCGTCAATACCGGCAGGATAATAGTCCATAATCTGAGAGTAAGGGAAACACACTATATTCTACTTGTCATAGCTTTCGTAGTAAAATCCATTGATATTTACCTGTTGTTCTACTTTTTTTATTATTTTTTACATGCGGTCTTTCTCATGACTATTTATTGCAACCGTGGACTAAAAGTAAAAAAATCTTTGATGAAATAGCTTGAAAAAGAAAAATATGCATAAAAAAAGAAATTTGTTACGAGGGCTACCTTATCCCAGTGGTCTCCTCGTTGATATCCATAGTTATTGTAACGCGGAATGCTTAATTTGTCCCTACCCACAACTAAGCAAAAAAAATCCAATGGGTATTATGCCGTGGGATTTGTACAAAAAAATTATAGATGATTATGCACAGATGATGGACAGCTACTCATTTAAAGGCGTTTTGGGCTACTGCCAGATGGGCGAACCTTTCATTCTAAAAGATATTGCCAAATGGACCAAATATGCAAGCGAACATGGAATCTTTCTTTATTTTAATACCAATGCATCACTACTTTATCCCGATATTCTTAATTCTCTCCTTGACGCAGGTTTTAGCGGGAGGTTTAACATCAGTTTTCACGGGCTTACCAAAGATGTTTACGAAAGAATCATGCATTTAAATTATGAAAATACTATGAAGAATATTAATTATTTATTAGAAAAATACCCTGCGGAAAAAATTAGTATTAACGCCGTTTCATTTGAATGGCCGCCAGATGAAGAAAAAAAAGTTCTTGAATACTGGGGGGAAAGGCAGGTTCATGTAACCATAAGTAAAGCTCTATCCAGATGCGGTCTGGTCCCAGGAATTAAGCAAATTTCTAAAAAAAGAATTGCGGGATGCCGAACAGAGCGAGTTTTCTTTGAGATGGTAATATCTTTTAATGGCGACGTCCTTCTATGTTGTCACGATATGGATAGAGAGGTTATTATTGGTAACCTAAAAGAATCTTCTATTGATGAGATATGGACTGGGAACAGATTACACACTATTTTAAATAAAATTTACCATGACAAAAACCTGCCGGAGAATTTTCTATGCAAGCGTTGTGAGGAGAGTGATCCTTATTGGTCGCCCAGGAGAATCGTTAAAAAGTTTATCCCACAATGGGCTTTGAAGAAAATTAGAAGTTCCCGTAAACATAACTGGATTATTACAGATATGACCTCTTAACTATGAGAAAAACATTCACAGCTAAATCATTACACGACAAGCATTGGACAGAAAGTCAAATAGAAAGCAATAATTTAAATCCTCTCCCGAGAACTTTGATTGCGAGAACATGGGTCGAAAAAAACAGGCCTCAAATACTATTGGATATTGGATGTGGCACAGGAGTATTTGCGCAACTGGTTAATGAGATACGTCCCAAAATTGAAATTCACGGTCTCGATTTCTCAAGAGAAGCCTTAAGAAAGGCTTCTCAGTTCTACGATTTATGCTGGAACATAAACATCGATGTGGAAGATGTTCCCATGGAAGATAACAAATATGATGCCGTGTTATGTATGGAAGTGCTCGAGCATGTATATGACGTAACCCACATTCTTAGAGAAATATATCGCCTATTAAAACCTACCGGAAAAGCTCTCATCTCGGTACCAAATCTCGCGTACTGGCGCTATCGCCTTCAACTGTTGAGAGGTGTTCTGCCACATCCCGAAATTTTCAATCCAGAACATATTCACGCATTTGTCCTAAAGAACATAGAAAAAAGGTTGACGGATTCAAGTTTGCACGTAAATCGTTGTTGGGGTTATGGAGATCGTCTGAAATTTTTCGCCAAAAAATTCCCGCAGCTATTCAGCTCAACTATTTTTGTGGAATGCTATCCCAAAAAATGAACATTTGCTTTTTTTCGATTGTTACATATTGGCATGGGCTCCGGGGTGGAATGGAAAATCACGGAAAATTATTGCTCGAAGGTTTGGCAAGTCGTGGTCACAAAATTACCGTCGTTTCTTCCAAGAATCCCAGAGGTATTGAATTTGAAAAGATAGGGAACATCGAACTACATTATTTGCGTCACACAAAGTTTAGCTCAGCGAGGCATGGGTGGGCTAAGGAAAGTTACAGAAAGTTTTTAGACTTAAATAAAACGGAAAGATTTGATTTAATTTTCGCGCAACAGCCTATATTCCCAGACATACAAAGAGCATTAAGAAAAAATATTCCTATTATAACTATGATTCAGGCACATGAGGGCTGGGTCATGCTATCTGAGATCAATAGATTTTTAAATTACACTAATGATATTAAAAGTATATTCAAAAGTGTGGTTTCTTTCTTCTATACTTATCTTCGGTGGGAACTTTATAATTTCCGGGTGAGTGATGTCATTATAGCACCCGCCCATGAAGTTGCGGATTCCTTAAAAAAGTGGTTCTTTATAAATCAAGACAAGGTCGCGGTTATCTACAATTGCGTCGATTTAAACAGATTTAAACCGGATGAAACCGCCAGACAAAGAATTATCGATAAATATCCTCAACTTTTGGGACAAAAAACCATCTTATTCATGAGTCATGTAACCCCGCAAAAAGGTCTCCATTTATTGATTAAACTATTGCCATCTCTCATGGCAAGTGAAAAAAATATCAGTCTTTTGGTTGTAGGGGGAGGAAGTTTTCTCGAAGAGGCAAAGAAGCTGGCTATCCAATTAGGCGTTGCAAATCAGGTAATATTCGCCGGCATGATAGACATCGAAATGTTACCTGACTACATAAATGCTGCTGACTTATTTGTTTTACCTACATTACGTTTAGAAGGCTTACCCTTGTCTCTCTTAGAAGCAATGGCATGTAAAATTCCAATAATTACGACAAATATAGGCGGCAATGCATCTGTAGTGAAGGA
>Ga0156295_1277_pt1 | contig 18080 bp, 14 predicted proteins | sample RifCSPlowO2_12_FD_107943 | JGI IMG/M metagenome (GOLD analysis project Ga0156295, IMG submission 107943) | Nitrospinae bacterium RIFCSPLOWO2_12_FULL_45_22 | reverse complement strand
ACCCATTCCCTCAATTTACATTTCTTATATCCGGACAAAGAAATTATCTTAGAAACAGACCCTAGTAACCGGGTGAATCCTTGTCAGGAGCTGGTTGCTGAGATAGAAAAGTTCCTAGGCAATAATTGTATCTATCTGGAATAAGTTTGGGTGACTGGGTGATTAGGTCATTGGGTGATTGGGTAACCAATAACCTAGTCACCTAATAACCCAATAACTCAATGGAAATAAAGATGATTCAAGATCTGGATTTTGAGAGACCTATTAGCGAATTAGAGCTAAAGATAGAGGAGTTCAAACAGCTCTCTAATGGACAGGGGAAGGACCTCTCCAAAGAGATTCTGAAACTCGAATTGAAATGTGCCAGGTTAAAAGAGGAGACCTTCGCTAATCTTAGCCGCTGGCAAAGGACCCTCCTGGCCAGACACCCCAACCGACCTTACACACTGGATTATATCAGCTACATTTTCCATAATTTTATAGAACTGCATGGGGACCGCCTCTTCAGTGATGACCCATCTATCGTGGGCGGATTAGCTAAATTAGATGACCGGTCGGTTTTGGTTGTGGGGCAGCAGAAAGGCCGCAACTTTAAAGAAAAAGTTTACCGCAATTTCGGCATGCCCCATCCCGAAGGTTTCAGAAAAGCCTTAAGATTATTCACGCTGGCAGAGAAATATCACCTACCCGTCATAACCCTTATTGACACCCCGGGGGCCTATCCCGGCCTAGGAGCCGAAGAGCGCGGTCAGGCAGAAGCTATAGCTAAAAACCTTTTTGTGATGGCTGAACTAAAGGTCCCTATCATATCGGTTATTATTGGTGAAGGGGGCAGTGGTGGGGCCTTAGCCCTGGGTGTGGCGAACCGGGTATTGATGCTAGAGTATGCTATTTATAGTGTCATTTCTCCCGAGGGATGTGCCGCTATACTCTGGCAGGATGGGGAAAAGGCCCAAGAGGCCTCTGAAGCCCTCAAGCTAACGGCTTACGACCTCTTGCCGCTGAAGGTAATAGATGAGATTATTAAAGAGCCTTTGGGTGGAGCCCATAGGAATCCGGCATTAATGGCTGTTAATTTACAAGAAGCCTTAAAGGCATACTTGGCCGATTTATCTACTTTTAATCCAGAGGAATTAGTCCAACAACGTCATGAAAAATTTCGTCAGATGGGAGTATTTAAAGAGCTATGAGTGGCTTGAAAGAGCAATTATTCCAGCAATATGCCGTTATAGGGTTGAACAAGCTGTTAACCGAGTATCGGATACTATACACCGCCAAGAAAGGAGACCGGTTTTATTACCAGGGTATTACTTACGAAATTGGGCTACCAAACGTTAAGAATGGTATTGAATTCGAAATAAGTTCCAAAATTCCTCAGGCAGATTTGCTGCCAGGTGTTACCTTAGATGCCTATTTTGGCAAGGTTAAACAGTTTATTCGGAAGACAAAAAATACACCTGCCTCGATTGATATGTATAGTATCATCAGAGATACCGCTGAGGAAGAAGACCGGGAAAGGGGATATGTTAAGCTAAAATATTTTTATACCGAGAAAGATCTCTACAATGATGCTGAGATTGTTAAGGAATTGAGAAACATAGCCCAGGGGAAATCAAAAACCCAACTGTCCCCTATTCCAGAAGCTACTACCTTGGCCGGCAAACTCGTCTTGCACCTTATTCAGGAAAGGATCTATGCCAGGGCCAAGGAGAATATGGCCCTTCTCCTCAAGGCTAATGAAGAAGTAAAGAAAAAGTTATGTAAAAAGTAAAGATAGCTCGCAGTGGAAGCACGGCAACGCCAAAGTCGGGGTAAATATGAGGGGCTAGCCAGGTCTTTTGAAGATATACTGGATATTTTGGAATAGATGCCTCTTGAGGCCACCCAGATATTTTTTGAAGACTATAGGTTTGATGAAACTGGTCAGAAAAGGGATTAGTCGCCGCAATCTGGCATAGAACAGGATGTAGGCCTTCAATTGGAGCCATTTGATCTCCTGGGAGGTAAATTCGGCTGTCTGGAAATGGGGTACTTGATAATCTATCTCCCTTAAGTCTAAAAAGACCTCATAACCCTTCTCCTTAACCAGAGCCATCATCTCAGTACCGGCATAAGGGGTAGCAATATTAAAAAAGGCCATATCCAACTGAGAGTGGCGGGCGAAACGAATAGTTTCATTGATCTCTCCTTTGGTCTCCGAGGGGAAACCCAGCATAAAGAATCCATAAGTCTTAATCTTATATTTTCTGGCCAGTTGGATAGCCTGCTCTACCTTGCCTAAATCCAATCCTTTTCTTATCAACTTTTGTACCCTTAAATGGGCTGATTCAATGCCTAGAGCAAGGCTATGGGTCCCGGCCCTTTTTAATTTGGCCATCAACTCTTCATCCATACGATCTGCCCTGAGCCCATTAGGGAATTGCAAGGCAATGTCCATCTTGCTCTCCATAATCAAATCACAAATCCTTTTTGCCCTCGAGGTATCCAGGGCAAAGTTGTCATCAACTACCAAAAATTCCCGCACCCCATAAATACGGTAGAGGAGTTCCATTTCAGCCAGGACGTTTTCGGGTGACCGGGCACGAAACCGTTTGCCGAAGAGGTCGTGACAGAATATACAACTGTAGGGACATCCACGGCTGGTTATGATCTGGGCACAGGGTTCTTGCTTAAAGATCAGCCCGTATTGCTTCAAAGGTAGATACCTCTTCAAATCCAGGAGCTGGTATGCCGGGAAGGGGAGGGTATCTAGTGCTGGGTAATTATCCCTGGTGAATGTGTTAGTCTTGATAATACCATCTTCTTTATATACTATGTTACTTATAGAGCAGAGCGGATGGCCTTTTTCCAGGGCTGCAGTAAGTTTTCCTAAAACAGATTCCCCTTCGCCCCTGATGACATAATCCACAAAGGGTTGTTTGATAGTCTCTTCCGGCGCCGCTGTAGGATGTACTCCACCAAAGGTAATAGGTAGGTGGGGATAGAGTTGGCGGATGGCTCGCGCAGTAATAGCAGCCCCGGGAAACTGGATGCTCATGCAGCTTATACCTACCAGCCCATAGGTCTTCTGTCCCAGTACATTCTTTAAGGTAGTCTCCCAGTCCATTTCTATAGCCAGGTCCAAAACCGTCACGCTATGCCCTTGTTCTTTCAGAAAAGAGGCCAGATAAGCTATTCCCAGTGGGTAGGCAATTACCCGGGAGCGTTCCTGGTATGGAGGTCTGAGAAGTAATATATCCATTATTTTAGTCTATAGGGATTGCCCCTTACGGTCTTTTTACCCAACAAAAAATATTGGAGCGCAATAGAGCCCCAATACATCTTTCGCATGACCCTGGAATCCGAGACTCTCCGCAGTGCCCTGGCCTTTTTTCGCTTATCCCATATGGCAGCCGGATGGGTAAGAAGATACCAGAAGGCCTTCAGTATGGCTTTGGCCTGTATCCTATCCTGGAAAAAGAAGGAATTGAGCATAGTCAAGCCTTCTAACATTATCCTGAGGGGTAAGAGAGAGATGAGGGATAGCCAGGAATAATTCTTTAATAACATCAGCAAGTTATTACGATGATTCAGGTAGGTATGCATAATACTCCTGCGCTCCAGCACCGGACTGCCCAGGTGATAAACCTTTGCCTGCGGTACATAAAACACCTTGTATCCCTGTAGATGTACCCTCCAGGCCAGGTCAATCTCTTCCATATAGGCAAAAAAATCTGGATCGAACATCCCCACTTTTTCTAGCACTGCTTTGGGGGCAAACAGGGCAGCCCCAGAGGCCCAAAAGATCTCTACTGGCTCGTTAAATTGACCTTCATCCCTCTCGACCGTAAAGAAGAGTCGGCCCTGCGCAAAAGGGTAACCAAAAATATCTATTAATCCGCCAGCCGCCCCAGAGTATTCAAAACTTTCCCTCTCGTACCGCGAGAGGATCTTTGGCTGTAATAAGCCGATTTTATCGGGGCTTTGGCTAATAAAGTCCAGCAGATGGCCAATACAGTCCGGGGCAAGCTCTACATCATTATTTAAGATAAGCAGATATTTGCCAACCGCGGCTCTGATACCGATATTACACCCTTCGGCAAACCCTTCATTCTTTTGGTTTTGGATTACTTTCGCCTCAGGGAATCCCCTTGTGATTTGTTGGAAGGATTCTTCCTCACACCCGTTATTCACTATTATTATCTCAATCTGATTGTAACCGGACCGTCCAGGAGCTTCCTTTATACCACACCGCAGGTGTGCTATATTCTGCCGTAATGATTCCAGGCAGGTTAAGAGTAATTGATTGTCCTGATAATGTATTATTATGCAACTAACCAGGGAGTTAGACATTTAGCAGTCCTTTATCCTTCCGGGCTATTACCCAGAGCCGGCTCTGGGCCTTGAGTAGCTTTGCCAGGTTAAAGACTAGCTGCAAGAACCCTTTGCTATACCAGGGTATCTGGTAGCGGCCCAGGTAGGGATTCATGGAATGCTCTTCTATTATCTCAAAGCCAGTTCTCTGCAATAAATTCTGTAGCGAAACCATAGAAAAATAGGAAATATGGGAAAAATGGAATAGTTTCTGCGCCTGATCCCTGAGTAAAGGGAGCCTGGCTTTTATCAGGACTTCGGCCAGGTCGTATATTAAGCTGCGACGATTAGGCAGGGCCAGGAATAAGAGTCCTTGATTTTTTAGTTTATCATTAGCCTTGGTGAGGACCACTGCAGGATTAAGCACATGTTCCAGAAAATCCCACATGGTAATGACATCAAATGGCGTAGGCCAAGGGGCTGCTTCTTCAAACTGAATGTTTAAAACCTGCAGCCCAAATTCTTTTTCTGCAAAAGCGCAAGCTGATGGGCAAGAGTCTATCCCCAGAACAGACCACCCGCTATGACGGGCTAGATCCAAAAAAGTTCCTGGGCCGCAGCCTACATCCAACAAGTGCCGACCGTCGGTATAATAACCTAATCGGGCTAATGTCTCTTGATATTCCTTTATTATCGGGTCGTCTCCATATCCCTTACCACAATGGGCAAAGATATCTTTAGTCTCCTCTAACCCTTCTCCCTTATATGAGGCCAGCATGTAGCTATCCAGCTCTTCCTGGGAAGGGATGGGATAGCGGAAGGCATAGTCACAGTCCCGACATCTCAAGACCTTCTGCTCACCTAACCTCAACCATATCAGCAGCCGGTCAGAGTCACAGATAATACACCTGGTCACTTTTATCTCCATGGTAATTGTTTAGCCATGATTGGGATTTTAACCGCGGATGAACACGGATAGACAGCGATGGAATCATGGGAGGAGTAATTATACCAGATTATGGTAGGCATCGGCGAATAAAATGTAGTAAAATGGGTAATGACTCAGTTATATGGAGTAGCCGCAACCTTCGGGTTGCGTTAAGCGCAGACTAAAGCCTGCGTCTACTTAAGCAGGAGTTGTGCGCGGAAGATCAGGGGTGTGCTGGATGTGTTTATCAGGATAAGGGGGGAATAAGTTGTTAGATAAGGGACTAATAGGCGATGTATTGGATATGGCGCTGACGACCGGTGCGGATTTTGCCGAACTCTTTGCCGAGAACTGCACGCGAACCAATCTGCAGCTTAGTAGTAATGAAATAGAGAAGGCCATAGCGGGTGAGGATTTTGGTGCCGGGATAAGGATATTCTTTGGGCCCCAATCAGTCTATGCCTTCACTAATGATCTCTCCCGTGAGGGTCTGTTAGAAACGGCTGCTACTGCGGCCAAAGCCGCTGCCCAGGACAATAAATCCAGCACCCAGAATTTGCAGGCAAAAACTATCGAGAACCGGCACCCTACTAAGATTTTGCCTGACCAGATAGTCATAAAAGAGAAAGCCGACTTACTTTTCCGGGCCAATGATAAGACCCGGGCTTATCACCCACTGATCAGCCAGGTCCAGGTGACCTACTTAGATGAAGTCCAGGAAGTCCTTATTGCCAATAGTGAAGGGTTGTTGGTACAGGATAAGCGGGTTAGAACCAGGCTCTATATCATGGCAGTAGCGGCTAAAGATAATGAGAAACAGATAGGGACTATGAGCCCTGGTGCCTGTAAAGGGTTTGAATTTTACCTTGATCTGGATATCGGGGAATTGGGTCAGAGGGCGGCTGAAACTGCCCTGATCATGATCCAGTCAGATTATGCCCCTGGTGGTAAGATGCCTGTTATTATTGACCGGGGTTTTGGTGGGGTAATATTCCATGAGGCATGTGGTCACGGATTAGAGGCTAGTGCTATAGCTAAGAAAGCCTCTATTTTTGAAGACAAGCTGGGTAAAAAAATTGCAGCTCCTTGCGTCAGTGTAGTAGATGATGGTACGCTGGCCAACTACTGGGGTTCGACTAATATAGATGATGAAGGCAATTCGACGCAGCGTACCCTTTTGATTGATAAAGGTATCTTAAAGTCATATATGGTAGATCGGCTCTCTGGCCGGATTTTGGGTTTAGAAAGTACCGGTAATGGCCGACGCCAATCCTATAAATTCGCCCCGGTAGCCCGTATGCGTAACACCTTTATCTTACCCGGACAATACACCCTGGATGAGATCATCGCTGCTACTGAGGCCGGGCTCTATGCCAAAAAGATGGGTGGCGGAAGTGTTAATCCCGCCACGGGCGATTTCAATTTTGCCGTAATGGAAGGTTATCTTATCGAGCATGGAAGAATTGGCAGGCCCGTGCGAGGAGCAACGCTGGTGGGCAATGGTAAAGATATCCTCTGGAATATAGATATGGTAGGTAAAGAGTTGGAGATGGAGGCTGGTGTGTGTGGTGCTGATAGCGGGAGTGTCCCTACCATGGTTGGACAGCCACCTATCCGCGTCCAGGGCCTGGTGGTAGGAGGTAGAGGCTAATGGATCATCTCTTCGAGGAATTACTGGATCGGGCTAAAAAAGAAGACGCCGGAGAGATAGAACTAATTTATTTACAAGATAGAGGGCTTAAAATAAGGGTCTTTGAAGGAAAGGTAGATACCTTTAAGGTAGCCCGGAGCTGCGGTTTAGGGATACGTTTGATAAAAGAGGGCCGCTGTGGTCTGGCTTATACCGAAAAGCTAGACCCGGCTTCTTTACAAAATACCCTGAAACTGGCTATAGCCAATAGTCAAATAAACCCCATAGACCTTTGCCATCAGATAATGAACTATGGCCATGATAGCTTCCCGGAAATGGATTTAGTAGATAATAGGATAGATAAAAGAGTAGTAGAAGACAAGATTGGGCTGGCCCTGGCTATGGAGCAGATGGCCCGGGACTATGACCCCCGGATTATTAACATCCCGTTTTCCACTTATTTTGAAGGCTGGCGGGAAATAAAATTATTAAATAGTAAGGGCTTTTGCGGCGCTTATCAGAAGAGTGGCTGGGGAGCAGCGATCGAGGTTATGGCCAAAAAAGATCACGAGATCAAAAGCCCCTATAAATATGGTTATGCCACCAGATTAGAGGATCTGGCTCCTCAGGACTTAGCCTCAAAAGCGGCAGAAGAGGCCGTCCGTCGCCTGGGGGCTACAGAACCCGAGTCAGGCAACTATAAAGTAATATTTCTTAACGAAGTAGCGCGGGAATTGCTGGCTACCTTTGCTGGGGCCTTCTCGGCCAAGAATGTACTGAAAGGGCTTTCCTTACTGGCAGACAAGTTAGGCCAGGTCATAGCCGCCCCAGAGGTTAGCCTTATAGACAATCCCCTTTTAGATAACGGTTTTGCCAGCCGACCCTTTGATGATGAAGGTCTAGTATCGCGTGCTACCGAAATCATCAGTGCCGGTGTTTTAAAGTCCTTTTTTCATAATAGCTATACCGCTTGCAAAGCGGGTGTGAACTCAACTGGCCATGCCTCCCGGCCATCCATCAAAGCCGGCCTCGAAGTAGCCCCCAGTAACCTTTATCTAAAACCGGGCCCGGCCTCTTTACCAGACCTTATGGGGCTGGCCCATAATGGGATATTGCTGGTAGAATTAGATGGGCTGCATAGTGGCGCAAATCCCGTATCCGGTGATTTTTCCCTGGGCGCCCAGGGATACTTTTTTGAGCAAGGAGAGGTACGTTACCCCCTGCATAATTTCACCGTGGCCGGCAATTTCTTCCACCTCTTGAAAAATATTATCGGCTTAGGCAACGACTTAGAATTCTCTCCGCCGATGGCTGGTAGCGCCATTGGCAGCCCTAGTATCCTGGTCTCCAGCCTCAGCATCAGTGGCAAATAATTAAAGTCGCATTTCTGCGACACTTAAGGTTCCCCTTAAGTGTACCGTTTCCTCCTCCCCATAATGACTACTCGTAAGTAATCAGCACTTTTCCATCCTGAGCCGCTTCTTCGTCGGGCAAAACGCAGTATATTTTGTGCAACTCCAACGAAGCAGGGTACTCGCTTTTGTTAGAAGCTAATTCCTTTTGATTCTCTCTTTCCAATAACCAGGTTTTCGCCGCAGGTGTGCTACAGCGACAATAACAATTTCTTCCGGCTCGATACGATATAAAATACCGAAAGGAAATCTTCGTATGAGGCGCCTTCTCAGTTCCCCTTCAATAATTGGCCATGTTGCCGGTACCTCTTCAATTGTTCGCACGGCATGCTCAACTTCTGAAAGATAATCCACACCCAAACCTGTTGCTTGAGCCTCATAATATCTTGCCGCTTCCAACATTTCCTGCTCAGCTTCAGGAAGTAATACAGCGGGTTTCATTTTAATTTTGACCGAGCCTCTTTAAATACAACCTCCGCAGGTTTTGCCTTAATCTTGCCATGCTTGTATTCCTGATAACGACGTTCAGCCTCTTCAATCCATAATCTTTCTACTGCAAGGTCTTCTTCCTCATCCAAACTCTGTATGAGATGTTCGGCCAACAAGGCTCTTTCATGAGATGAAAGTCGGAGTGCCTTTTCTTCAATTTCTTCTATTTTAGACAGCATAAAAAGTACCTCCTTCATAAGTAATTTATCTTACATTACAGGGGCTTATAGAGTAATTCGCGAGTAGCGAGTAGGGGTCAGGTCTTGAAATTTGACATAAAGGCTTTGGTAGAATTTTGAATATATGTCAAATTTCAAGACCTGACCCCTACTACTATAGTAACAATTATTATACCAGTATTATACCAAATCATGATAGCCATTGGAGAGTAAAATGTAGTAAAATTAGGGATAGAAGGTAGCTATGAAAGACCTCCATGCGAAAGATATTTAATAGTGCTGGCTTTTGCAGTGCTTATCAGAAGAATGGCTAGTGGGAGGGGGATTAGCTATTGTAGTTAGGACTTAAAATGTGAAAGGTTTTCAATGAAAAAGAGGGAATCATGGAGAAGATAACAGATAAGATTTATGTCGAGACAGAATATCTAGGCAACAATGTCGGTGTGATTATTACCCGAGAGGGGTTAGTGCTTATTGAAAGCCCCATGCTATCGGCAGATGCCCGCCACTGGAAAGAAGCGATAAGAAAGGTCACAGATAAAAAATTTGCTTATCTTATCAGTACCCATCACCACTTCGATCATGTAATAGGTAACTGCCATTTTGACTGTCCTGCCATTGCCCATAAGAATGCTATAGGAGGATTTGAATACCTGAAAACTCATCTGAGAGAGGAGTTTGAGAGATTCTTCCCGGAAGATAGAGACCAGTGGGAGGCAGACGTACCTAACCTAAAAGTAGTAATGCCTCAGATAACTTTCTCTAAAGAGCTCTTTTTAAATATGGGTGATTGTGTTATTGAGCTAAAGTTTGTTGGGGGCCACTCAGCCTCTTCGGTAAGCATTTATATCCCATCAGAGAAGACCGTTTTTGCCGGCGATAACATAGACAATGAAATGCACCCCTTCCTCGGCCAGGCCAGATTGAGCGTATGGATAGACTATCTAAAAGGGATATTAGATATGGAGGTGGATACCATTATCCCGGGCCATGGCCCGGTAGGAGATAAGCAGATTGCTATAAAGTTTCTAAAATATCTAGAAGAATTTATGCACCAGGTAAAGACGTTGAAGGAAGCCGGGTACAGCCCAGAAGAGGTAGGGGGAAAGATAGACATAATAGATTTTTTCCCCGTTGATCCTAAAGAGCGTCCAACAGTCAGTAATCTTATCACCGAAGGTACAAAAGTTATTTATGCCCAGGTCTAGTGGGAAACACACCTGGCTCAGTCAACATTATTAAAAATATTGGCAACAGTTTAGCCAAATAAAGTCTTTTCCTGAACCCTGTTAACTGAGCCCCGGGAACTGTTACGGTATAGGATTCCTGTCTGCCGCCAGGCAGGGCTGAACGTACAATGTATGAGCGGCAGCCGTCATCGGCCTCGGAACACCGGTTTTCGCTTTTCCAGAAAACTCGCTTGTGCCTCTTTCAAGTCGTCGCTGTTGAAGGCCTGTTCGACGATGGACTGCGCTTCTTTCATGTCCTCGTCACGCATTCTTGCTGACCCGACCAGCATATTTATGATCCGCTTCGTTCCCTTGACGGCCAATGGGGCATTCCCGGCGATCTCCTCTGCAAGATTGTAAGTAAAAGATTCGAGTTCGGACCTGGGGAGCAGGTGGTCTACCAGTCCCATTTCTTTTGCGCTCAGGGCGTCGTAGTAGCGGCCCGAAAAGAAAACCTCCTTGGTCTTTGACAGCCCGATGATATTGATGAAGCGCTGCAGTCCATTCGGATCGTAGACAACACCAAGCTTTGCGGGGGGCATCCCCATGCGGATGTCTTCGGCACCGATTCGAATATCGCAGCAGATTGCCAGCTCGCAACCTGCACCAAAGGCAGATCCATTCAACATGGCAATGACTGGATAGGGGTAGTTCACGACGCTATTCAGGGCCAGCGTCAGGGGGTTTTGCGTTTTAAATTTTTCCTGGGTCTCTGGGCTTGCCTTGGTTGGTATGGCGTTTATGTCGTAACCAGAGGAAAATGCCTTGTCGCCAACACCCCTGATAACGATGGCCCGAACCGCATCATCTTTAGAAAGTGCTTGCAAGGTCTGATGTATCTCGATCAGTAGATCCGGTGAAAGTGAGTTTCTCTTTTCCGGTCGGTTCAGAATGAGAGTACAATCATGCTCTTTTCTCTCAACCAATAAGATATTGCTTTCCATTTCTATTCTTCGCAGATCAAGTTCAGTACCAAACAATGCGGTTTCGTCACGGATGTCACCTTATCTGGAAATAACCTACTGTAAGTCATTCAACTGCAAGGAATGGCATTTGTATAACTTAAAGGTATAATATATCCCAGCAGCGAGCTTACCCCGCTTAAAAAAACCTTTAGCCAATATACGACAGCGGCTAATTATCTGGTCTAATACCAGTCTTCTATGCTTGGGTGGCAGGCCATTTTGTAGGAGCTTTTCCAGGGATTGAAGCCGGAAGCGGTCCAAGCCCCAGTATTGTTGCGTGAGTTGGCCGGGATGGCCGTTTCGTTTAATGATCAAGGGCTCCTCGATAAGATAGATAGGATAGTCCCTGGCTAGCCGAAGCCACATGTCATAATCCTCACAAACCGGTAGGGTTTCATCAAATAAACCTACCTTATCCAGAGTCTCCCGCCGAAGCATTACCGAGGAAGGGGAAACTATGCAGAGGGGTAAGGATTGTTCAAAGATCCAACCGCTATATTTACGATGTTTCAGTTTGGGGTTTACTCGTCGGCCATGGCGATACCAGACCTCTTCTGTATAACAGACTTGGGCAAAGGGATTAGCTTCAAAGAAAGCTAACTGACGGCTGAGTTTCTTCTTCAGCCATAGATCATCAGAGTCCAGGAAGGCTATAAATTCCCCTTTAGCTAGAGATATACCACGGTTTCTGGCAGCGCTAACACCACGGTTTTCCTGATAGACATAGCATAATGAGGCCGCATAAGGCCCTATGACCTGGTGGGTATTATCGCTGGAACCATCATCTACTACAATGAGCTCGTAATCAGTAAAATCTTGTGCCAGGACCGATTCTATGGCCTCCTGGAGCAGCCCGGCCCGGTTATGAGTAGGGATTATGACACTTACCCGCACCATTTTCCCCTCGGTCATAATCTTATTGCGCCAATTTCTTTTCCCCTAATGGGCGCATCTCCAGCCATTTGAGTTCCTCTAAAGGGATTAGCGGAGAGATACTAAAGGGTAAGACCAATATTTTGACAATAAAGGAGTAAATACTGCCATATATTGATTTTCAACTAAGGCTGTGATTATTCTGTGGAATACCTTGTGAATAAGGTTAATTAATCCCCTTTGTTGATGAAAAAAGCTTAGATTGCCTACCATTTTGGCAGGGGTAAAACTTCAATAAAACCAAATACTTATACCAAGGTGATTCCAAAATCCCAAAAAAACAGGCACGGTTTTTTTATCTACCTTTAAAGACCGGAGGTCTCTTTTCTAACCATGAGGCAACGGCTTCTTTATGATCCTCGGTATGTACCAATTGATATTGGATTCGGGATACATAATCCAGGGCAGAATCAATGGTCATCCTGAGGGATTCATTGAACCCCCTTTTAATAAGACCGATGGCCTTTGGCCCCTCCGCCAGCCTCTTACCCAGGTCTTCAGCCGATGACATTAATTTATCCGGTGGCACCACCATATCTACTAACCCAATCCGCTCGGCCTCCCTGGCATCTATCAGATCACCGGTGAAGGATAGGAGCTTAGCCTTTCCCAGCCCTATTAACCGGGGCATAAGATAGATGCCAATCTCTGGGGTAAGACACATCTTTACAAAAAACTCGCCTAACTTGGCATCTTCCGCAGCAATTCTAATATCGCACGCCATGGCAAAATCCAGACCAGCACCGACCACATAGCCATTTATCGCAGCGATGACAGGCTTTTCCATTTCTATTAATAACTTGTACATTACCACAGCCTGTTCCATATAAGTATTAAACTCTGTAGGGCTCTTGTCCCGAAGGGGCAAGATATCCTTCTGAACATCACCACCAGCACTGAATGATCGGCCAGCACCGGTGATGATTACAGCCCTGATAGCAGCGTCTCGCGCCACTTCGTGCAGGGCCTTTACCAGGTCTTCTATTAGCTCTGGGCTTAAGGCATTCAACTTTTCTGGTCTATTCATTGTGACAATGCCCAGATGATCCTTCCGGGTAAGAATAACGGTGGCGAACTTTTTTTCCTCCATTTGCCTCCCCCCCCTTTTTTTGTAACCGTTCACCGCAGCACCCAAAGCTCTGGGTGCTACTACTAAGGCACACAAAGGCAATTTAGGTCATTAGGTTACTAGTGTAACGTTTCATTAAAATGTTTGCAATGCGTAACCAAGTCTTTGCCACGAAGTCACAAAGACACAAAATTTCTAATTCATTGTTTTTAAAGGAAAAAAATAACTCTTTGTGCCTTAGTGCCTTTGTGGCTAATACAAGTTTTTATTGTATACTTTTTTATGAAACGCTCTACTGGGATATATAGTTAAATATAGGGAACGAGCCCCACAATTCTCTGGGCTCAGTGGAAAAAGTTTAGATGTGATAATACGGGTCTTGAATATTTCGGGGAACCCGCTTTTTCATCCTTTGAAAGGGGAGAAAATAAGTACGTATCCCTTCTTTATCAATCAATGACAGGGACTTTGCTCCAGTCGCACCCAAGATTCCCTGACATATAGGGAGTTTGGCCGATAAGGAGCTGACCCGGTGCCAGGAATCCACACCAGTAGTGATAGTATCTTCCCGTAAATTGATTACAGATCCAGTCCCCCGCCTCGCTTGATGATGAAAAACCGCCCTGCATCTTGACCTTAATGGCTTCTTGGTCTCCGCTTGGCGTGCCACATAGACCGCCTCCACCGAAACTACAACGTGGTCGGGGCGTCTCAAACCCGTTCCGATTGGAGACAAAAATATAAGGCGCATTCCAGCAGGTAACATTCTCTGTGTACCAAACCAGAAACTCTTCCGGAGCCCGCTCTACCGTTATATTCACCGTGGCTACGTTGCTATCTACTTGCCCATCATTAACCGTGAAGGTAAAGGAGTCAGAACCAGAGAAATTGGCCTTGGGGGTATAGGTCAGGTTAGGAGCAGTGCCGCTCAAGCTCCCATTAGCAGGTTGCTTCACCACCGCATAGGTCAAGGTATCCCCATCAGGGTCACTCCCGGTCAGGGTAATGGCTACTGCTTTACCTTCTTTCGTAGTCACTGTCTGATTATTAGCTACCGGGATATTATTAGACTCCTTTACCTTAATAGAAGTCGAGGCAAAAACCTCTGGGTCACAGTTTGGCGCTTTAACTGTCACCTTATATTCTTCATCTTCCTCGACATCCGGGATAAGGAAATCGGCGCAACCACTGGAATCTGTGGTAGAGTGATTTAATTTGCTGGAACCACCCGTCACTCCTTCAACTTTGAAAAGGAGATTCACACCCTCTTGTGAAGGAACGGTACACACCCTAACCACCACATCTTCACCGGGCTCAGGGTCAACCGGGTCCGCCGTAATCTCCAGGGTAAAGTCACATGGGGAATTTTCAGGACATGAGTTGTTGACTTCAGTGTCCCCTATGGCACATCCTTTGGTATCGAAGATGTCCATGATAAAAGGAATTCCACCAATTTCATATATGAACGGGTTGGTAGCAACGGCTGGTCCAAGGGAGCTAGCCACGACATTAACCCGCGCCAGCTCGTACCCAGGCATCTCCGTTCTAAGTGCATAAGGACATCCTCTCCCGTACTCATTCAAAAGTATGCCACCGGTGGCCGCGCCAGACACATCAAATATGGTACTATCAAGACCGATATCGTTTCTGCAGTCTACCCGGAATGTTGTATCGACGACCGATTCAAAGTTATTAAAGATCTCTGCAAAATAGATTACTTCCATTCCACCCCAATATTCAGGGGGGAAGTTGGGATCGTTCTCCGGAATAGGTTTACACTTTAAAACCTTAACCTCCGGGCGGATAGCTCCATGGTAATCCAAAGCGACATCCTCCCAGCCGCTGGCGAGGAAAGAACCGGTCGGGGGAACATCCTTTACCCGGACGTTTATCCTGGTAACTCCACCCATCAATGCCTCATCAAGGACCGGATAACCGATATTGTCGGGATCCCAAATGATGCTGTTACGGTTGTAGTTTCTAAGTGCACTAAAGGGAATTACCGCACCGGCCGGAATGCCACCAGAGCCTTCCGGCCCGGTAGAATAGAAGGTCCCGCCTGTGGGAAAATCCCATTGGTATACGATAGGATCTCCGTCCGGGTCAAATGCCCCTTCCGCGACCAGCAGGGTGCAACAGCTTGGAATACCAGCCGCCGCGGCTACAATAGGATTACCGGGCTGTCCCGGGTCGGTTAGCGCATCCGGCTTGCCATCATTATTCAAGTCCAGCGTTATCTGCCGTGCTAACTTATCTGTCCCATCCGGATTGAACAGGAGCTCAGCAAAACCCGGACGACTGGCCACCCCCTCGGATCGCTGGCCTTCTTCGCGGCCGAAAGACAGGGTGATCCGCGTCGCATCCACTCGATCCAATGTTGGGCGATTATTTTTTCCGGGTTCACTTTGGCCGTCGTCTCCATCTCCCGGCACTGGAACATTAAATTCGGTCATCCATAGGTAGTAACTCTCGATATCTCCTGGTGGCGAGACCAATAAAAAAAATAAGTAATCGCCCGGAGGAATTAAGGACATTGGGATGTTGTTAAATAATTCCTCAACTACAGGTCCGGATACGTTCTGCTTCCATGGCACCAGATCCTCAAAAACAGTCTGAATTGAAACAGCTTGAAAATCTCCGTTCTGATTCAGGAAAAATAAGTTATCCGGATCTCTGGTGATGGCGTAGAACCCTAAATATATGTCCACGGGGGCCATACATTCGGCAAGGCTTACATATAAACTGAAGAAATAGCCGCCTTTAGCCGCGGCACCTACACCAATCGGCTTGGCCTGAGAAGGATCAAAGCTCATCACAGGAGAACCTATTGAAGCGTAGGGGAAAAGGTGCCGCGCTGTTGGTAGTGGTATAGCAGATGAAAGATCGCCGATCTCTCTACCAGGTACACTAGCAAGATTAACTACAATAAGACTTCCCATCAAAAAAGTGAAAACAAAAAAACTGAATACAGTAAATTTCCTCATCTGACCCCCCCATGTTTTCAGAAATAGGAATAATAGTCCGTTTCTCACGCACTATATTACACTTAATTTGGGCAAAATATGTGCCAATTTATTATCTCTTTATAGATTATCCGTTGTCTGTCGGAGTTTTCGATATTTTAACCCTACCTCTCTTGATTCAATATTTTACTAAATTTGGGTTTTTGATTACCCTATTTGGGTAATTTATTTCATAAAAAGGGAGATATTATTTGCACAGACTTCTCATGATAAGTAACCCTACAACGGGTTATTGAGTTATTAGGCAATTAAATCACCTAATTTGTTTTGGCCATTTAGACCCCTGAAATACCCCGAAATTTGGGTTAGGGTGAAAAACAAAAGTAGAAGGGCAGGCTAGAGCCTCGGGAGCGGGGGATTGTCTGCGTATACCGCTTATTTCCTGGCCTGCCCCATTAATGGGGCTTTTATCAAGGGCAATATCCATGACCACTAAGGAGTATAACTGAATGAGATAATACTAATATCCCCAATAATCTTAGGAGAACCTGCCTGAACAGATCCCGGCTCAGCTAAGGCAGCAAATGCGTGATAAGTACCCTCAGGTAAGCCTGGAGGTAGCGTTACCGAAAAGAAAGGTGTCCGAGAAAGAGAATCTCCTGGATTCAGTGCCAGAGAAGTCTTGGCCGCTGTAAAGGTCTTGGGATTATTTAACTGAGATGGTATCAGGTTGGCTAGAGAGGAATTGAAGAAATAGATAGAGCCATCAGTGATTATGATACCCAGGAAGATATCAACCGCCTGGGCAATACCTGAGGTGGGATTATCAATACTAAGTGAAAGACTAAGTGTATCCCCGGGGGAATAGCTGTCCTTATTGCTGCTTATGGTAATGGTGGCATTCCCCAGAAGTAAAGCATATTTAAGTTCTGTATCGCTAGCCCCATGGTAGCTGATGTGTAACCTCCCTGTAGCATCTATCGCTATGGAGCTATACCACCCTACAAAACTGGTGTCATCTACGGTGGTAACTGCCCAGGCTCCTCCTGATTTGGTTGCATATTTTAAGAAAAAATTAGTATGATCTAAATAGCTTATATGCGGACTATTGTTATTATCTACGGCGATAGAAGTGAACCATCCTACATTCCCCACAGTATCAACTGCCTCTCTGTACCAGGCAGAACCATCAAAGTGGATATATTTAAGGTTTTGACCAGTAACGTCATAATAGCTTATGTGAGGGTGGTTATTACTATCTAAGGCCAGAGAGGGATACCAGGCAGCCTCGCCACTCTGATCAGTCCCGATGTTCCAGGAGTTGCCATCGAACTGGGCATACTTAAGGCTATAACTATCTCTATCAAAGTAGACGATAGCCGGGTAATTGCTCAACCAATCGAGATCAAGAGAGGTAAAATCCCCTATGCTGACACTACTGTCTACGGTTTTTTTTACCCAACTTCTCCCATCATAATAGATATATTCCAGATATGCATTGCCGCTTCCTTGGTAGCTTATATGCGGCCGATCGTTACTATCCAAGGCAAGAGAAATCCCTCCCACTGCTCCACCACTATCAATAGTCTCAGTAGTCCAGGATTTACCATCGAAGGAAGCATATTTGAGAGTACTATTTATAGAATCCAAATAGGCAATGTGGGGCTGGTCATGACTGTCTAACTCCAGGGAGGAGTGCCACCCGACAGACCCTTCAGCATCCACAATTTGAAAATTCCATTTGTCTCCATCAAAATAGCCGTACTTCAAATCATAATTAGTGTAATCTAAATAGCTTATGTGGGGATGGTTTTTACTATCTACATCTATTGAAGTATACCAACCTGTATTGGTAGGGGGGAGGGGGGGGTTGTCAACAGTTACTACTTGCCAAGCTGCCCTAACCGGACAGACTCTGAGAAAAAGTGAGGCCACTAGCATCAGCCCGAAGATGGAACAACTGAGATTATTCAATCTAATACCTTGGGGA
>Ga0156295_1039_pt3 | contig 18105 bp, 12 predicted proteins | sample RifCSPlowO2_12_FD_107943 | JGI IMG/M metagenome (GOLD analysis project Ga0156295, IMG submission 107943) | Nitrospinae bacterium RIFCSPLOWO2_12_FULL_45_22 | reverse complement strand
AGCCCATGTATATATTCCGCTATCAAGGCTAACCCCGCCCTAGGCGTCAATACCTCATCCGTCATCTCTATCTTGAAAGGCAAAACAGTTTGTTGTACCATATTTCTCAGTCCTCTTGAGTTTAAGGTTTGCTGTTTCACCCAGTGGGTGAATGTTTTTAAGCATTATACTCTCTCGAAAGTCTTATTCCAAGAGGACTTTTCTACTCTTAGGCTATTTTTAATCGCTATTTTACGGATAGTTTTCCCTCCGTAACTGAAATAAACGATTGCCCCACCGAGTGAGGGAGTCATGCTTTTTGGTTAAATACAAAAGAGAGGTTGGATTTTGGGCAGCATTTGAGTAATTTTAGTTAAAAATATAAGAGGTTGGTGTTAACACCATTCCGAATAGTAAAAGATTAAGCTATCCGAATATGGGGAGAATATTTTGGGAGAAAACATTAATATTCATTTCTTTCCGTTCAAATTTTCCTGTAATAATTTCAAGGCTGGTTGCAATTTTGTTTCCCATTCAGGGTGTTCAGCAAGTGCATCTTCAAGGTCTTTAATATGTTCTCTTATCTGTGCTTTTACAAATTTTTGATCAACTTTTAACGCCTTCTGATACTCTTTTATTCCCTCTTCTTCTTTCCCTTGTATTATATGGCACATGGCTAAGTTAAAATATGGTCTTGAATCATCTGGATCAATGTTAATTGAGTCATTGAATTTTTCTATGGCTTTGTCTATATGGCCCATCAGATAATAAGTAAAGCCCAGATTATTGTGATAAACTGACTCATCAGGATCTAGTTCCAGGGCTTTTTTGACTGTTTGAAAGGCATCTTCATATCTTTTCTGGTCTTTATAAACAACTGCCAAACTATTATAATAATTTTCTCTTGAAGGATCTAATTCAATAGCTTTATTAAGAGATTCCTCTGCCTCCCTAAGATTTTTATTCTCATGATACACACTCCCTAACCAATAATAGGCATCTGGGTAATTGTTTTTAAATTCAATTGCCTTTTTAATAGCTTCGATAGACTTTTCAAAGTCTTTACGCTTATAATAAATCCTTCCAATTCCCAGATATGCTTCTGCAGATTGGGGGTTCAATTCTATTAGTTTGTTATAGGCATCCCTAGCTTTTTCATACTCTTGGAAACCTAAATGGATATTACCCAATATATAGTAAAGTCCCTGATTTTCAGGTTCTATTTCTATTGCTTTGGTAATTACCTTTATAGATTCATTGTAATTATCCAACATATCATATACTATAGCCAATAATTGGTATGGAGAAACATTTTCAGGTTTGTATTTAATAGCGGTTTTTAAAGGCCGAATAGCTCTTGTGTAATCTCCTTCACAGTGAAAGCACAACCCCAAGTAAAAAAGGGCCGGAGCATATTGGGGATTAAAACTGATAGCTTTTTGAAAAGCTTCTTTGGCCTCTTTAATCTTATCTAATTCTAGATAAACCCCTCCTAAAGCGGTATAGGTGGTATATCTACCATCCTCAAGTTCAATAGACTTTTCAAAGTTAATTAAGGCTTCTGTATACTTTTTCATATCTTTCAACAAACGACCTGCTATGTGATAAACTTGGGCATCTTTTTCATCACACTCAATGGCTCTATTTATGGCTTTGATGACATCTTCTTCCCGTCCACAGGCTTTATAGGCTGAGGCCATATTGAAATAGTATATCGCTTCTCTAGGCTTAAGGGAAATTGCCTTTTTCAGAATATCAAGAGCTTCCTCTATTTCATTCTGTTTAAATTTTATACCGGCAAGGAGATTGTAAGCGTCTGCATCTCTAGGACTCAAGCCTATCAGCTTTTCAATTACTTTTTCGGCTTCATCGTATTCATCAGTTGCTAAAAGAATATAGCCCATCGTGTATAATACCTGGGGTTCTTCATCTTTCAATTTCATGGCTTCTTTTAAACAGAACAAAGCTTTCTGTTTATTTTCATCAGCTAAATACGCTAACCCCAATAAAAACCGAGCTGTATAACTCTGAGGGTTGAGTTCTACCGCTTTCTTAAAGTCTCTAATTCCTTTCTCTATCTTTCCCAAAGCCATGCAAGCCATACCACGATTTATATGGGTTGCCGCATTTTCAAAATTTATTTTTAAGGCTTTTTTAAAAACTTTTTCTGCTTCCTTGTGCCGATTAGTATAACCATAAATAATTCCAAGAAGATTATTTGCCTCCACAGTTTCTTCAATTTCTAAACTTTGAATCAATGTATTTATAGCTTCTTCATATTTTCCATTCTCAAAATAACACATTCCTAATTTATAAAAAAGGCTAGAGTTATTGGGAGCGAGATTAAGGGCTTTTTTAAATGTATCAATTGCCTCATTGTGTCTTCTCTGCTTAAGAAAAATGGCTCCCAAAATAGAAAGGATTTGTATTCTGTTATCAGTAAAGACTTCAAATTCAAGGGCATTCTGAAATGCCTTCTCGGCTTTTTCAACTCGTCCTAATTCCCTGTAGGAAAGACCAAGTACCTTATATGCATCAGCTCTTTTGGGGTCAATTTCAATTGCCTTCTCAAATGCACCAATAGCATCTTCTGGTTTTTTTTGATCCTTATAAACCAGACCAATGGCTAAATAAGGGAGGGCATCATCAGGATTATGCTCTGCGGCTATGTTAAGAAATTTTATGGCAGGTTCATATTCCTTTTTTTCGCGAGCTTCTATCCCTTTTTTTAAATACTCTGTAAATTCTAATTTCTCGGCGACTATCAATTTACTGCCTTTCGTTTATTACGTAAACTAAATTCTGAGAGAGTCAACACCTTTTCAGGTAGTCGTAATGGTTCACCTTCGCCAAATAAACTAGGTTTCGGCAATTCGTGCTGTGGATAACGAGCTTCAGGTATCAATGAATAATTCTTTACTGCTTCTGATAAATTGCGATTTATTTCGCTGGATAATTGTTGTTGGATCTTAAGTTTTTCGTTCTCCTCCAATAATGACTGAATTTGCTCTTCCAACCTCCTATTTTTGCCCAGTAAGTCACCTGTTAGGTTAGATAGTTGGCAAGCAGTTTCAATGAATTCCTTTATTCGGGAGGTAATAGAGGGTAAAATAGAATAGGAGGCAAAATCTGACGTTAAGCTATTTAATTTATGTGCCAATATTTCATAGTTTTCATTTTTAATAGCTTTTTTTGTTTCTTTGATTGCAAGACTTAACTTTGAGGAAATTAGGTATTCATCAATAGATTGTTCTTCAGGCATTTTGTATTTTTTGAAAACATTTTTAGCATTCTCTAAAAGTTTCTCGCCCTCTTCTCTTTCCTCTCTTAAATATTCCAATCTGGCTTGAGCAAAATCAATATATGCCATAGCTATTTCATTATTTTCATCAACCATCTCCTCATATTCTCGCGCAAGGGAAAGATTAATATCAATTTCATTTAACAAATTATCAGTAATTTCAGAACAGGATGCTTCTAACGAATCGATAGTTGAAAGGGCTTTCATAAAATGGGGGTTTTTAGGCTTATGTCTCGATGGTTCAACCAGAGATTGCTCTTGTAAGAGGGCATCCAAATTATCTCGAAGCATTTTAGTTTTTTCAGGATTGGCAAAAGTGTAGTACTGTTTGGGCCTCCCCTTCTTTGTAGTTGTCCCTTCTGGCGAAACCAGGTTATCAGAATTGACTTTGATAAGTGCACCTTCTTTTAGAAGCCTCTGTATTACCGTTTCCACGCTCTGATATTTTATTCCAGTAATGTCTACAATTTGACTTACAGTAAATTTTTTTGCAATTAATATAGCCCTCTTTACCTTAAGCGATACTTCACCCCAAATCTTCGGGGAAATTGGTTGCTCTATTTCTAATATTTTTTTTATATAATCCCACCTTCCGCGAATCTCGATCCAACCACCATTGCTGCAATCCCGTGCAATCTTGCTTAACCCCATGATATCGGACAATAGGATATCGGCAGCCCTGTCACAAAACTTATCCTCGTTTTCAGGAAGAATAGCCTTCCCGCTTTCTTTAAAAACATCTTTTAGTTCTTCTAAAATATTGATCAATACGGACATATCAAACGAAATATCTACACCATTATCAGACTCACCTACCCTCTCACCTATTCTCTTCTCTGCCATTTCAAAAAGGCGATTAATGGCTTCAGAAGGATAAAGTGGATCTTTCTTTAGTTGCCTGATTATATTCTGATCCTGCCTGAGCCCACATTCAATCACCCATCTTCTTAGGTCTGCTTCAAAATATTTTTGGCCCAAGGGACTTAGGAGGTTAAATCTCCGCGACGCCATTTCTACTTTTCTTCTGATATCTTGCCACCTTCCGCGAATCTCGATCCAACCGCCATTGCTGCAATCCCATGCAATCTTGCTTAACTTCATGATATCGGACAATAGGATATCGGCAGCCCTAGCACAAAACTTATTCTCGTTTTCAGGTAAAATAGCTTTCTTGCTATCTTTTAAAACGGCCATTAGTTCTTGAAAAATATTAGCCAAGAAGGGTACATCTAATTGGGCAGACATTGTTTTTCCTATCTCCTTAAGATGATTCAAGGATTTCTTTTATCTTTTCAGCAAGCTCAAAGGGTAACACATCCTCCTTGTGAATGAACCAGCACTTTTCCTTTCGCCGAAATATTTCCCGTACAGCGGCGTCAGAGACATTTGTAAAGATAATAACAGGAAGTTCTTGGACTCCTCCTGGTGGTTGCCCACCAGAAAAGAGTACCGTAGGAAGGGCCGTGGCCTTTTCCCTTATTTTCTTAAAGAGAAAAATTCCAGTCCTCAACCCATCTTCAGTATTTTCATCTTTGAAGATTTGTCCCGGTGGCATAATAAGATCTAATATAAGGAGATCTATTTTTTCGAAATTGTTCTCGAAAAATCGCCAGGCAGAATCAACATCCTGTAGAAATTTAACCTCATAACCAGATAATTCCAGTTCTTCCTTATAGCTCTCCATCCTTCTTGTTTCATCATCTACAAACAGGATCATATTTTATTTTCCCTCAATGTCTTGGGTAACATCATTCCAAATTCGGTAGGTTTGTAACTACTCGTTAACTTCAAGTCTCCCCCAAGTCCTCTCATAATGTCTCGAGAAATTTTTAGCCCTAAACCTGAACCAGTGACATACTTATCAATAGCCTCTGGCGCCCGAAACCCTGCTTCAAAGATCTTGTCCTCAAGGCCTTTTTTCACCCCGATTCCCCAATCTTTAAATTTAATGATATAGAAATTCCTGTTTTCGTCTACTTCGATACGGATGGCAAATCTATTCGGATCGTCCTCGGCGTATTTTATGGCATTCATCAGCACATTAAATACCACTTGATTCAGTCTAGCCCGATCCACAAGGAGCCTTGGGATCTTATGGATATACTCTGGCCTATAAAATATCTTTGATATATCAAAACCCTTCTCTCGCATAAGGGGCTTTAGTTGAAGAATTGTCTTGATAATTATGTCTCTAAATACCAAGATAGTTTCCTATTGGGCTTCTCGGGTAAGGATATTCCGCTGGAGATATTCTAACTCCTCGACCTCAAGAAGCAATATCTCGCAATCTGCAATTATGTCATTAAGTTTCGGCTCGATTCTTCCTTTTTCCAATTCCTCCCAGCGTCTCTGTAGGAAGCTGGCATTATTTCGGATACCTACTGCGGGTGACCTCAGTTCATGAGTGATTTTATCTAAGAGCGCCCTTTTCCTTCCTCCAAGAGCAGAGACTACATAATCAACAAACTTTTTCAAGATTTGTATGTCCTTCTCATAGATATATTTTCTGTAAAGGGTCATCTCATAACCAGCTTCTACTGTGCCAAGGACGGTGTTTTCAGAAGTAATCATGGGAATATATACCCTGATGAATTTCTTATGGTTAAAACGATCATAGATTGCACAATCGAAGCGGGGATCGTCAGGCTCCGGAACTTCTATATGCCTGGTCCTAACAATATCAGCCTGAATATCATTACTATCAAGACGATGGTCCGCTAGCTTCTTGAACGTCTCTTTCTCGTACTCTGGCAGACCGAATACATGCTCCGATTTAATTCTGCCAAGCTCAAGATTTATCAGGGAAATATTGACCCATTCATATCCCAGGATTTTGCTAATAGCTTCACGGATAGCTCCAATAGCTCCTTCCCCGTCCGTCTTGGCAAGAATAGTGGTCTCAGCTTTCCTTAACTCATCAAGTTTTTTGTCAAACTCAATTCTATCAAGAATCATTGCGGCCTGGCGGGCGAGAGCTGCTAGAGTTTGCTCATCTTTTTCAGAAAAGGCCCCAATTGTGGGACTTTCAATGTGCAGTACACCAATCGGCTTTGATGCCAACTGGACTTGTTGACCGATGCGAACCTGCGAATTATAAATCACGATAGGGATTACCAGTTCAGATCGAGTATCTTTCCTGGCTTCGAAATATATGTCACGCCACTCATTGGTCAGAACATCATCGACCCTAATTGGTTTCTCTTCCAGAAGGGCCTTACCAGTAATACCCTGGCCGAGTTTCAAAGGGTGATCCGGAATCCCCTCGGAAGCCACTATTTTAAGTTCCCCTGAATTATAATCCAGGAGGCTTACACAACCGATGTTGGAGCCTACCAGCACCAAGCTCTTCTTAAGGAGAAAATCCAAGAACTCTTTCTTATGAGGTATTTCGGTCATTTCTTGGTTGACTTGATTCAGGGCCTCCAATCTCATTCGAGTATAGCAGTTTTCTATAGCAAGAGAGGCTTGGGCGGCAAATGTCTTGAATCGCTGCAACTGCCAAGTAGTAAATCTGCGTGCTTCTTGATATGAATATATCTGCAGAATTCCAATGGCACACCCCTCAGAGGTAAGAGGAATCGCTAGCATGCTCTTCCAATCCAGTTCCTTTACCAATTCCCTGTAGGCGTGCGCTTCGCTCTGCCTTGCATCTTCAATATATAGGGGTTTTTCTCTCTGTAAGAATTCAGCGATTTCAGCCGTATTGTTGCTGATAAAGAGCTTGCTCAAATCAGGGTTTTGTCCCGCTGGTCCATGAAACGCCCTTGCCGTGAATCCATTTTTATCCTTGTCGAGTAACCAGACTAAACAAACCGGTTCCCTCATTAGGTCCGTTGCAAAAAGGGTTAATTGATTGAGTAGGTGGTCAAGCTCTCTCGCCTTCGCTGCCTCTTCGGCAAGACGAAACAAAGTGTCCATCAAATTGGCTCGTTCAATAGCCATTAGAACACTTCTGGCTATTCCCTCAAGCAGAATTTTTTCTTCTTCTCCAAAGGCTGCTTTGTTATCACTACCTACACTAAGTGTTGCAACGACATCATCAGAACCAGATTTGATAGGGACAGACAATATTGAGTTTCTGTTTCCACCTATATCAGGGCCAGCATAATGTTCATCTATGGAAACATCTGGACAGATGTAAGCTCTGCCTGTCTGCGCAACAAATCCAGCGATGCCTTCCCCCAACTTAAATTTACGGGCCTCAGCCAGATTTATTTTTTTATTGGTCCCATCATAGTAAGCTCTCAGATCCAGATTGTTGGTTGTCTTATTCAACAATCTAAGGAAACACTCTTTAGCGTGAAGGGCTTCCGCAGTCTTTTTAACTATACAATCTAAAGTCTCATCCAATTCTTTTTCATAAGAGGTTCCGGGGTGCTTGTCAGCAAAGGGCCATTCAACGATTTGTCTGATCTCTGTGATCAGCCTCTCACGCCGACTTTGGTTGTCCCTCTGTCGAAGTACCAGGGAATTAAAGATCGCTATGGCGGCTTGATCAGCTAAAGCTTGTAAGGATTCAACCTCATCTGCAGAAAATGTACGATCATTAAATTTGTTATCAACGATTAGTACACCAACACTATTTCCTTTTGCTACTAACGGAACAGCAATAATATCAGAAGTAGGGTCAAATTTTTGTATTAAACTTTCATTTAATTGAGAGAACTCGAATTTAGAGATAATTCGGCGTTTTCCTGAACGGAAAACTTCCTTAATGATCTCTTGAGAACCATCTTCTAAAGGGATAAGAATTTCCCTTGCATATTGATTTAATGGGGTATCGCTGATACCTTTCTTTTGTACAATACAACAATAATAATCAAAGCTTAGGTGATCTATCTTCTTCCAAGCCTCAAGAGCTTTATCTTTTGTAAGTTCTCCGATCGCCATTCTACCTTTCAAGGTAAAGGTATTGGTAGTCTCCTCCTTTAATAATAAAAGGGCGCGATTGAACCCCAACCCAAAACTAGCTGTAGCACCAATTAGAATAAAGTGTAACATATGATCGAAATTATCGGAGCTATGTATACGGGCGATAATTTCTCCCAATTGGAGGTTTTGCTCCTGTCTGGATTTTAGCTTAATTAGTATCTCACCCCTTTGTATCGAGACAGCAGCATAGTTTGCAAAGATACCAAAGAACTCTTTTTCCCAGTCCTCGAAAAGGCGTTTTTCCAGGGTAAAGATATCCAACATCCCAATAAGGTCACCATCAACTTTCATGGGGGCGCTCAAGAGAGAAACCCATCCCTGTTCTTCTACCGCTTTAGAGTGCTTAAAATATTTCTGTTGTCGGGTAGCATCTATAAGATAGCCAACATTCCTTCTATCGAGATATTCTTTCATTGTGGGGTCATTAGGGTTAATCTCTATTTTTTTATATTCCTCACTCACATTACCGCAAGATTCAACTATCTTCAGCTTATTGTCCTTTCTGTCTAGTTTCCAAAGGATACATACAGGGACGTCTAGCAGTTGACGAGCCTTCACGGATATTTGGCGCAAAATTTCCTCATGGGATAAGATCAAGAGGTCTCTTGATAGACTACTTAATATATTCATTGCTTGTCTGCCAAACAAAGCTCTCTTCTCAAGAGCCGCATATTCTTTCTGGAACTTAAGCGGAATTTCCAGATGAAGGCTAGAGACTCCCGGCAAATCTTCTGCCTTAAGTATATTTTTTTCCTCTCCATTATCCATGAAGTCTTCTTTGTGAAATCTGAATTCTTTCTTATTTGTGGTAAACATAAACCTTTTCATACCCATAATCCTTATTATATATAATACGACTCTTAGGTTAACCCATCATTAAGATAATGGTTTTACAGTAACTAAAGTGAATCCAGCAATTCCATCAGACGATAAGCTATTGGCTATTTTTCTGATATTATCTAGACCCATGTGTACCTTTTCTTATTAGCTTGTTGGTCTCCTATTATGATGAGTTAATGCGTTAATAATGATGGCCACGACCTTTTTTATCATATGTTGTCTCCTTTATCTTATGGAAATAACCAAGCAGCGCCTTTAAATATACATTTTCTTCCCCGGTATAGAATGAGGCCGATTTATATGTTTCTTATACATATTATACATAATATATTTTTCTGTCAAGTACCAATAAAATAATTTCATTATTTTTTTAAATAATCTATTCCATCAACTCTAAAACACTTTTCAGGGGTTCTTGATCATCAATTGCCAAAGTCATTAACTCAACTTCGTCTTTTTTCTCATCTTCCCCCATTTTGAAATAGCGAGGAAGCCAGTTATTAACAATAAACAAGAACTTAGTGTGCAGGAAAGAATAACCTGGCAGGGAATCATAGTCATGCATTGCCAAAAGCAAACTGATTTTATGACATAGTTCCTCACCTACAATTTGTGCAAATCTTTCAGCGAGTTCATAACCTTTTTGAGCATGGTTATTTCCTTTTTCCCTGTCAGTGATAGAATAGATATAGCTTTTAAGATAGTGCTCTTTGTGGGATAGTTCTTCCGCAAATTCAGGATTTGAACGAATATAATTTTCATATTTATGATGAGCAATATAGATAAGCCAACCGTCTTCAAATAATGATGTCTGCGTGAGATTACACTCGTTAAAAAGACTTGCCGAATGTATATGGGATAAGTACTCGTGGAAAAAATAGAAGGGGAGATTAACATAAGTCTTAAAATCAAAATCGGCTACTCCAAAAGTTAAACATATTTCACTTATTCCCCCAGATTTTTGGGGAACAGAAGAAATAAATGTCTTATTACTAGGGGTTATAACAATAGTAACAGATCTTTCTAGACCTTGATATTTTTGACTGGAAACTTGTGAATAAAATTGACATGATAATCTTTCTCCGATTTCCTGAGAGTTATCTATCCAGGTAGGAGATAAAATAGGTGTATTCAGAACAAGATATTTATAACGCTGAAATGAATCTAGCAAATCATTGTGACTTGAATAGTTAAAGCTAAATAAGCCCTCTATTTTTTTCAGTAGATCTTGAAGAAGAACTCCTTTGTCATTGGTTAGAGGTGGATTTTTACCAAATTCCTTAACGGCAGGATCAAAACATTCTCTAACAATTGCGTAACAATCGCAATCAATAATAGAAGGTGTTTCAAAAATGTTAAGATGCCCAAGCAACTTTTCAAATACATGACAATATATATCCAATATTGCCTGCCGTTCAGGATCTAAAGGCATAGTATTCTAACCTTTTCCAGTAGGATTAAAATGAACTTCATAATTTTTCGTTATGACTTTAATGGCATCTTCAACACTAAGATTTTTGACCTCAATTTTTTTATCTCCCATTGAAATTTTAGCGTTTATTTTTTGGGGAGCAGCTTTTTTGAATTTTACATTTGCGAAAAGATAATCTAAAAATATCTTTATTCTTGAGAAAAATTGTGGGTCTGCGGTGATCACTAACTGGATAATTGAAACTACCAAAACCAAATCTTGGGGTGTTGGTAAGTGCTGTTCAAATACTATACTCAGTTCTTGGGGGGATATTACATGTTTTATCCCACTGGCGGTGATTGATTCATCAATTGCCTCTTTTATGAGAGAACTTACAGTAGAAGGTGTGTCTGGGCTTATAGGTTCAACTTCTAGGCGCAATTCTATCACTTGGCTCATGATTCAATCCTCCATACTATATATGTTTATGAATCATACATATTAGAGTGACTATTTGGAGATGTCGAGGCATCCCCCTTCTACCAACATACTCTCCCTACCGCTTAAGGGGTCTTGGAAGAGGAAACGAAATACTGGCAGAGCATTTTCATTAGGAATTATTCAATAATTAAAATTCTACCATAGTTTTTGGGGTAAGTCCTTCAAAAAAAATAGAGGATTTTAAGGAGGGGCTAGCACTTTTTCCTTGCTTTACGATCCCTATAGCGATATAAAAAGATGGTAATAATTGAATTATCCTGTATAGGGATAAGGGGAGGGTAGGGTGAGTGAGTTAAAGAGTGCCTTAGAACTGGCTTTAGAGAAGACCAGAGAAATTAAGACCACACAGGAAGAGAGAGAGGAGATAAAGAAACAGGAATATATATCCCAGGCCACCGGCTTGCTAACCAGATACTGGTCCGGTGAAGATAGGCTAGAGGCTATAGAGAAGATATTAAGTAGAGATGAGCTACTTACCAGGGAATTTCTATCGTTGGTATGGTCAAAGCCCAACACCATCTCTAATATTAATGATAAGCTGCTAGAAGTTATCAACCGCTTCCAAAAGAATGGTCAAACGGTAGCGACTAAGATAGAAGGACTATACGGGGAGTACCAGCGGGCAAGGGGAGAGAAACTAAAGGCTATAGAAAAGCTAATCGTAGAAGAATTGGCCCAGCGGGGAATAAGGGGTGCTGCTATCACTCCTAATCCTGAGGGCTCCAGGGAAGGGATGCAACTATTAGCTGCCTTAGAAAAAGAATATAGCAGCAAATTACAAGAGATAATAACGGCTATAGAAAATCCCACAAGTTGTAACAATTTAGGTAATTGCTCAATACCCTGGGGTAACCGCAGAGACGCCCCGTAAGGCGTGAGAGCGTTAGGCGTAAGGAGATGCCCCCTCACCCTCACACCTTACTCCTTACGATCCGTAAGAAGACTCTGCGCCTCAGCGTCTGGTTCAGCGGTGAATAGTTACCGAGAGAGGACCTCTTAGCTATTTTGTCTTTTGTTCAAGGGCCTTCAGGAGCTTTTCTGGGGTAAGGGGTAGGGAATGGATACGGCCACCGGTAGCATTAGAGATGGCATTGGCAATAGCTGGTATAGTAGAGACAATGATCCCCTCGCCTGACTCTTTGGCCCCATAAGGCCCCCCGGGGTCTACCGATTCTACCAGCATAGTCTCTACTTCCGGCACATCACGGGCTGTTGGTAGCCGGTAATTGATAAAATCGGCATTAAGGGTCTGGCCCTTTTCCTGTATCAACTCTTCATATAGGGCCTGGCCGTGACCCATGGCTATAGAGCCTTCAATCTGCCCTTCTATCGCCATGGGGTTAATAGCCAGACCACAGTCATGGGCAACGACCATCTTAGTAACCTTGACCTTGCCCAGTTCTTTATCTATTTCTACCTGAGCCAATTGCGCCCCAAAGCTATAGGCAGGCGAGGTGTTTCCTTCACCACTCTGGAGGTTAACCTTAGCTTCCTGGGGCTGAAACTCCCCCTGGCCAATTATAGGTTCTCCACCAGTAGACTTCTGGGCTAATGAGACCGCCTCAGCAAAAGATATGCCCTTTTCCGGCCGGTCCCTCACAAATATCCTGCCATCCCGGGCTACTAGCTCCTCAGGGTAGACATCTAACTCATGGGAAACGGCTTCAAGCAGGAGCTTCTTTACCTGAGCAGCCGCCATCTTTGTGGCATTACCGGCCTGATAGGTAACCCGGCTGGAGCCAGAGCCCCAGTCATAAGGGGTTAGATCAGTATCGGCGGTTATCAGTTTGATATCCTTTACTCCTATACCTAGCTCCTCAGCCGTTATCATAGCCAGGACTGTATCAGAGCCCTGGCCAATATCGGCTACGCCAGTAATAAGGGATACCGTGCCGTCCTCATTGGCCTGAATAATAGCATTAGCAAAGGCCTCGGTAGTAAAGAATAGGTGATAGGTAGCGCCAGACACAAAGGCACAGGTAGCGAAGCCTATCCCTTTACCCTCAGGGAGAGCCGGGGATCGCTGGGCCTTAATCTTTTCTAAACATTCAGAAAAACCACAACTGGTAATGACCTGCTTATTCAAGGTCACATCTCCTGTCTGGACGGCATTCTTCAAGTGGAGTTCTATAGGGTCTAAGCCCAGTGTCTCGGCTATTATATCCAACTGAGACTCTATAGCAAAGCGGATCTGGGGTACCGCATGACCCCGCTGCGCCCCACAGACCGGTTTATTAGTATAGACCCGAAAACCTTCGTATTTGATATTTCGGGCCTTCAAGGGCAGACAGAGAAAGGCTCCGGCTAAATAAGTTGCTACCGGACCAGTGCTGTTATATGCCCCCCCATCCAGGATAATCCGGGCCTGGACTGCTACTAAGGCACCGTCTTTTTTTACCCCGGTTTTTAAATGAATAATCATAGGGTGACGGCACCGGGTAGCAGTGAATACCTCTTCTCTAGTACAAACGATCTTTACCGGCTTGCCGGTCTTTTGGGACAGGATAGCAGCACAAACATTGAAAGGGAATAGCTCTATCTTACCGCCAAAGGCCCCACCAACCTGGGGACGTATAACCCTTATATTGCTTATAGGCATATCCAGGGTACGGGACAACTGGTTCCTCAGATAGAATACCCCTTGCGTAGAGGCCCAGACCGTGAGATGATCAGGGGGCTCAAAGCTGGCTACACAGGCATGGGGCTCCAGAGGGCAATGATTAACCGGTTGGGTATAAAAGGTATCCTGCCGGACAAAATCGGACTCCCCAAACCCCTCTTCCACATTACCGAACTCCCAGGCCAGCCGGGCGCTAATATTATTTTGTCCGTCATGGATCAGAGGTGCTTCTGGGTCAATAGCCTCCAGGGGGTCAAAGACAGCCGGTAAAACCTCGTAATCCACCCGGATAAGGGCCAGGGCCTCCTCAGCAACATCTTCCGCTACAGCCGCAACAGCCGCAATCTCATCGCCAATATAGCGCACCTTATCCACGGCCAGGGGGTACTGATCCGCCGTATTGCGGACAAAGCCAAATTTTTTACCCAAGGTATCTTTATGGGTAATTACTGCCTTAATACCAGCGAGTTTTTCGGCCTTGCTGGTATCAATATTGAGTATGCGGGCATGGGGATATTTGCTCCGTAATATCTTACCCCAGAGCATACCCGGCAATTGTATATCCACGGTATACTGCGCTTGTCCTGTAGCTTTGGATGCTGCATCTACCGCTGGCTGGCGATGACCAATAATAGAATAATTATGATGTTTCATCGTAACCTAAATCCTTTTTTTGTTCCCTGGCATAAACGGGCATAAAAAGTTCACCAACTGTCATTGCGAAGATCGCAAGCGACGAAGCAATCTTTAATGTGACAATGTCAGAATAAGCTAGCAAAAAGAGTAGAGAATGTCAATAAGGTATTGGCTTATAACTTTATCCAGGGACATCAACTGGAGCCCGATGTCTTTTATTACAGGCTCGGTATCGCAGATATTGTCCTGCTGAAGCATGAGGAGTTGATCCTGTGTAAGGGGAGGATTAGGCAAGAACCTTTCCATTAAGCCGGCATTGAGCTTCATAAGCGGGATGGGCAGATGGATCTTTAGGCGATTTTTATTAAGGAGCTTTAGGAGCAGGTCTATAAGACCTTCCGTAGTGAATTGTTCTGGCCCCCCTAAGTCATAACTCCTACCTATGGTATCAGTCTTATTTAGGGCCTGGATAAAGCACTCGGCTACATCTTCTACATAGATAGGCTGTAGCTTATTAGTCCCAGGGCCGATAATAGGTATTATGGGAGAGTATCTGATTACCTGACATAACCAATTAATAAATTGATCTTCTGGGCCGAAGATGATGGAGGGGCGGAAGATGGTATAATCAAGGCCACTGGCCCTAAGATATTCCTCGGCCTTCCCTTTGGTCTGATGGTAGCGGCTGGCTGCTGCAGGGCTACTACCCAGGGCGCTCATCTGGATGAACCTTTTAATGCCAGCTTTTTGGGCTGCGGTTACTATATTTATTGTGCCTTGATGATGGATAGCCTCAAAACTGGCCCCTTTGGTTTCTACTATAATCCCTACTAAATGGATAATAGCATCTACACCCTCTAAGGCTTTAGTCAGGGTCTCAGGTTGTAAAATATCTCCTACCACCTGGTTAACTTTAGGGTGTTGTGAGAATTCTGGCCTTTTTCGGCGATGAATTAACAATCTCACATCTAGCCCTTTATCCAGGGCTTTCTTTACTATACTGTTTCCTACAAAACCCGTTCCACCCGTTATCAATAACATAGTTATTCCTCGCCAGGCTAGAGGCACGAGGCTAGAGGCTATGACCCAGCAGAGCCCATCGCCTATTCCCTCTTGCCTCTATTCATATTTCTTAAATACCAGGGTACCGTTTACCCCACCGAAGCCAAAGGAGTTAGAAAGGGCTACGTTAACCGTCTGCGGCCTTGCGACATTGGGCACATAATCCAGGTCACAGTCTGGATCAGGGTGGTCATAGTTTATGGTCGGGGGTATGATATCGTGATATAGCGTCAGGATAGTAAATAGGGCCTCTACTCCTCCAGAGGCACCCATCAAGTGCCCAATCATGGACTTGTTGGAGCTAATGGCTAATTTATAGGCCTGATCTCTAAATACCTTTTTGATTGCCAGGGTCTCGCACTTATCGTTATAAGGGGTAGAGGTCCCATGGGCATTAATATAATCTACTCCCTCGGGTACCAGGCCAGCATCCTCCATGGCCATGAGGCTAGCTACCAGGGCATACTGGATAAAAGTATCCATACGCTTGAGCATCTTGCTATCCATAAAAGCAGTCGGGTCAAAATCGGGTACTTCACCGGCAACCTGGGTAGGGTAGGGTGAGGGGTCAAAGATGGTGATCCTTCTTATGCCGGACTTCCCCTGCAAGGCTTTTTCCCAGTTCTTTTGCCGGCCAGTACCTAAAGGTGTTATAGCTCCCAATCCGGTTATTACTACCCTCTTTTTCATAGATATCCCTCCTTCATCCTAAGTCTGGCCACCATGTTCCGTAGTGCCTGTCAGGGGATGGAGGTTTTCTCCAGGTCCGATTCTCCAATGGTTCTAATAATGGAGTTTCACGAGAGGGTTGACTTAATATTTTATATCATATTTTTATAATAGCTCATACCCTGGATTTTGTCAGGAAAAATTTATCTTGCTATTTAGGTTGATTTTTGGTTTAATAACTAAAGACTTTCATTCATATAGGTTCCGTTTTTTAGGGATTAAAAGGGAAGAGCCGTTAGAAGCGGTCGTGGTCCCGCCGCTGTGAGTGGGGACGAAACTAACAGCCCTGCCGAAAAGAGGCCAGGGTAAAGCCACTGCCTTATTTCAGTAAGGTGGGAAGGCGTTGGTAGTAGGGTGATCCACAAGCCAGAAGACCTGCCTATATGATGGTCGCTAATACTCCTCCGCGGGTAGGGGGGTATAGTTGAGGATGAAGGAAGCTGGGTGCAATCCTCAATTTCCCAGGAATTTTGGGAGATTGGGGATTTTTTATTTTGGGGCCCTTTAGGGGAGGGAGGTGGTAGATAAGACCCTCTGCGGTGATCAGTAACTAATTCTTGGGAATGAATAAGCGGAATGGGGTGAGAATCCCCGGCTGTCCCGCAACTGTGATGGAAACGAAAGCCAATAAGATCACTGTCCCGATAATCGGGATGGGAAGATCGGCGAGTAGGGAGTCCTAAGCCAGGAGACCTTTCATTCCCATAACCTCGACGGAAGGGAGGAAAAGATTGTGTTTAAGAGAGTATTTACTATCCTGGAATCTTCCATTTTTAATAACTATGCTTTCCTAAGTATGGCGATTGTATTATTGATGTCGGGTGACGTATTTGCAGCGCATCCCTTGATTACCGATGACACAGGCACGCAAGGGGCGGGAAAATTTCAGTTAGAACTAATTGGAGAACATGCCAGAGATAACCATGATTTCGCTACCGAGCCAGCGAGTATCTTCACAGCCGGATTAAGGGACAATGTAGACCTTGTCCTCTCCATTCCCTATCATCTTCTCCGCTTCCGAGATCACGAGGGCCATATGATAACCGAACATGGTATTTCTGATATTGGAATTGAAATAAAGTGGCGATTTTATGACCGGGAGGGCCTGAGCCTTGCCCTGAAGCCAGGCATTACCCTGCCTACTGGAGATGATGAAAAAGGGCTTGGCGATGGCAAGACGAGTTATGGCCTGGCGTTTATCTCGACTAAAGCAACTGGCCCTATAATTCTGCATCTGAACCTTGGCTTTACCAAAAATAGTAAAGAGCTGCGGGATGTATGGCATTATTCCCTGGCGGCTGAATATACCGCGACAAGAAAGCTGAAGCTGGTGGGAAATGTAGGTGGAGAACAAATCCAGACAGAGGCTCCAGCACCCATCCTGCCTTCATACTGGGAGGCCTTATCTATTCCCTATACGAAAACCTCGATCTTGATATCGGGATAAAAGCTGGCCTCAATCAGGCAGAGGCAGATTATCATATCCTTGCCGGCCTAACCTATCGGTTTTAGGAGGAGATAGATATGATTATATTAAATCCGAGATTTAGAGTTTTAAGATTATTTATTGCTTTTATGACTTTAGCATTGTTGGTATTTCTCCCGGAAGACTCTTATGCCATGCATATCTCTGAAGGAATTTTACCCCTCAACTGGGCAGCGCTCTGGCTTGCGGTTGCCATGCCCTTTGTAGCTTATGGGCTCTGGCGGCTCAATACCATTTCAAAACGAGATATATCCTTTAAGCCCCTGGTGGGTCTTATGGCCGCTGTGGTCTTTATCGTCTCCTGTATGCCGGTCCCGGTTCCCACAGCCGGCACCTGCTCCCACCCGGCAGGTACGGGGATGTCTGCCATAGCCGTTGGGCCTGCGATAAGCATCCTTATCACTGCGGTAGCACTGCTCATCCAGGCCCTCTTCCTGGCCCATGGTGGCTTGAGCACCTGGGGAGCAGATATAGTATCTATGGGTGTGATAGGTTCCTTTGCCGGTTACGGGGTATTTAAGATGCTGCGGGGGCTTAAGGTAAACCTTACTGTCTCGGCCTTTTTTGCGGGACTCCTGGCAGATTGGGCAACATATCTTACCACATCG
>Ga0156295_1266_pt2 | contig 18201 bp, 19 predicted proteins | sample RifCSPlowO2_12_FD_107943 | JGI IMG/M metagenome (GOLD analysis project Ga0156295, IMG submission 107943) | Nitrospinae bacterium RIFCSPLOWO2_12_FULL_45_22 | reverse complement strand
AGTCAACAACTTTTGCCGGGTCAATAGGAATTCCACTCTCTCTAAGCTCGAAATGGAGGTGAGGGCCAGTAGCCCGCCCAGTATCTCCTGCCAGGGCAATAGCTTGCCCCCCTTCTATTACATCACCTTCACTAACCAGGTTTTTGGCATTATGGGCATATGAAGTAGTATAATTGTTATCATGTTGCAAAACAACCATGTTCCCATAGCCACCCCTCCAGCCGCTAAATATCACTTTACCGGAATAGGCAGCCCTAACCTCTGAACCAACAGCCATTGCCAGATCAATACCTGCATGAAAGCAGACCTTATCATTAAAGGGGTCCTTCCGCAATCCAAAGGGGGAGGTTAGCTCTCCGTTTAAATTCAGGACATATCCTGGATATTTTTTGCCTGTTTCATTTGCTTTTTCTTCTATCCTCCCTACCCCATTGCTGAGCCAGGTCTTGATGGGGTAATTGTCGCTTGTCTCTTTCGGTTTATCTCCAGAAGGTATAGCAGGAGTTAGATCAGGCCCTGGAAGAACAGCAGCCTGCGATAAAGAGTCCCCTTCTCCGGGCTGCTCTTTATCTCCCAGAGGTTTTATCAGACAAGGTAGGGTAGTATCAAGGGGCTTGATTATGTGATTCGGGCTAGATAATTCTCGTAGCAGCATCTGAGATATACCTATCCCACCCCGCTGAGCTATATTTTTAGCTAGCTCCTGGTCAAACAAACTAGCATACATATCTTCGCCCGGAGCTTTGTCTAAAAGAGTCCCGGTCGGGATAGATTCTCGCATGGTTTTCAGAAGAAAGTGGATAAAGATGGATTCAAATTCCTGACAGGCCTTTTGTAGGTCCAGACTCTCTTCAGGCTGGGGAAGGTCCTGGGCAAGGACAGAAGCCTCCTGGAGATCCCTGACTCTGGTCTCTACACCCTGTTTTGGCCAATAATTTCCACCCGATATAACCGGATTTATAGCCATTTCTCTCCCCCTCTCACATAATTTCTAACTCTGCCTGTAAGGCCCCAGCGGCTTTAATAGCCTGGAGGATGGCAATAAGGTCCCGGGGAGTTGCGCCTATGGCATTCAGGGCTTTTACTACTTCTCCTATACTCACTCCGGCTGGGACCACTATCAGATTATTTTTTTCTTCTTTAACCGTGACCTCAGACTCAGGAATCACCTGGGTTGTCCCGCCAGAGAAAGGTAAGGGTTGAGATACCCGCGGTTGCTCTTTTATCTCTATAGTAAGGTTGCCGTGAGAGATAGCTAGAGTAGAGATACGGACATTTTCCCCCATGACTACTGTCCCTGTCCGCTCATCAATAACTACTTTAGCAGCCGCATCAGGGACTATATCTAAGTTTTCTATGGCGGCGGCAAGCTCCACTGCGCCCCCAGGATAATAATCAGGAATTTGTACCACAACCGTATTAGAATCAATCGCCCGGGCCATTTGTTTACCAAACCGGCTGTTGATGGCCCAGGTCAGACGCTGGGCGGTGGTGAAATCCGGGCCATGGAGAGAGACAGTAAGGGTTTTCTTGTCATCAAATTCTCCTGGAACAACCTTTTCTACTATAGCCCCAGCGGGTATCTGGCCAACGGTAGGATGATTCTTTTGTACACCACCCCCTGCGGCACCACCAAAACTAAAGCCGCCGATAGATAGTGGCCCCTGGGCAACAGCATACACCTGCCCATCAGCACCCCGCATGGGTGTAAGGAGCAAGGTGCCTCCCTGGAGACTACGGGCATCTCCCATGGAAGAGACCTGAACATCTATCCGGCTACCGGGTTTAGCAAAGGGGGGTAGGTTAGTTGTGACCATCACGGCTGCTACATTCTTTACTTTTACTTCTTGAGGATCCACAGTAACACCCATTTTTCGCAACATACTCACTAGAGACTGAACCGTAAACTCGGTCCCTTCCCGGTCTCCAGAACCACTTAACCCCACTACCAGGCCGTAACCTACTAATTGGTTATATCTGACCCCCCCTATCTGAGCGATATCTTTAACCCTTATAGCCCATGCCGGCCCAGCATGGATCAGCCACGCTAGCAGACAAACCATAGCTGGAAGTCGAAATAATATCCTTTTCATAGTAACCTTCTTGTGTAGAAGCACAAAATCAAAGATTTAACCACGAATGGCCGAATAACACCAATAGCTTTTATGGCCCTTCTCAGTCGTGCTATTCGCATATTTGTGTAATTCGTGTTCCCACCGTTTCATTAGAAAGGCCAAATCAGGTCTAAAATCTGAATAAACCAACCCGGCCTCTGCTTATCGGCGATAATACCTCTGCCGGTATAGACTATTTTAGCATCAGCAATGGCCGTGGATAATACTACATTAGCCGGTGATATGTCTTCTGGCCTGACCATGCCTTGCAGGATAAGGATTTGGGTCTCATTGTTTACCACAAGTTTTCGTCTGCCTTCTATAATTAGATTCCCATTAGGAAGTGTCTCTTTGACAATAGCGCTGATAGAAGTAGTGAGGCTCCCTTTCCGGGTAGTAGCACCCGTACCCTCAAAACCGCTACTGGCTCGGGTTGCTATTAATTTGGACGGGTCAATGCCCTTATTTATAGTGGCAATATTTTTTTCTATACCAAAGATACTATCTATCCCTACATCAATGGTGGAATTACGGCCGGTGGAAGTAGTAGCTTCTTTGGATGCCTCCGCTACCTCTACCACCCGGATAGTAACAATATCACCTACCCGGCGGGCCTTACTATCCATAAACATGGTATTGAACTGGTTCTCACCGGGCCATAGAGATCCTTCGGTCTGAGGGAGTGTTTTCTGGGTTGGCTGTCCCGCAGTGACCCTGCCATAGCTCTCTTCAGTATCAACTTGTTTGCGGGTAGTGGCGCATCCGATGCAGAGCATGAAGATAATAATCCAGCACCCTGAGATCAGTCGACTCAATTTCTTCATAAGAATATCCTCTCTCATTTAACACAATCTTTCACCGCAGAGGCACAGAGACGCAGAGAAAACATACTTTCGTGATCCGTATCTGTGATTCGTGTCCGTGGGAAGAAAAGGTAACTCTCTTAACGGACACGGCATCAACTTTATTCTCCGCGCCTCGGCGTCTGCAGTTATACATGAATTATTAAAAAACTTAATAAAGTTCTATTTTGATGGTATTGGCATCTATCACCCGGCCATAGATCTCCTTTTGCGAGGAAGTATTAAGCACTTTTATGACCTCCCCTTCCCGACCATCCTGCCGAGCTTCGCCCAAAGTTGTTACCCTAAGATTTTCAGTCTCTGCCACAATCTTTACTAATTTTCGTCTTTTTACCAATGGTGGCAGCTCTATAATGGCTGCTGTCAATGGTGTATAGGGATCAACAATAGCCTTAGTCCTTTTTCCTATAACCTGACTGGGGTCAAGGATGACGTTTGAAGGAAGTTTGGCCAAGTTCATTTCTTTACTAATGATATCGTTCGGGGTAATTAGCTGGTGGCGGCCCAGTGGTTTTCGGGTAACCACAACTTTTTCTATTGCCTCCAGGTAAGCCATAGCCCTAACCTTCTTCTCCAAACGGTCATCAATGTTAAACAGGATATCAAAATAGGTAGGGCCCAGAAAGTTGCTCCCCCTCTGGGCGAAAACCTGGTAGGATAGCTTTCCCGGGGACAAAACCACCTCTTTAGCCGGGTAGATCTTAATGTCCTTTATCTTAATCTGGCCTAACTCTCCCGGCATATTATCTGTTATAGACTCTCTCACTATTTCCTGTATCTCTTTTTCTGTAACCCTTTGGTAGGACTGTTCGCTGGTGGTCTGGGGTCGAACCGCTACCCGGTTATCAGCCAGACAAATAGAACCAGGTAGGGTGATAGAAAACAAACCTAACAATAGAAAAACCCAGCTTCTCGTCAATTTATTCCTGCCTCCTTTATTTGTAAGCCTTCAGCTATCAGCCTTCAGCTTTCAGTTAAAATGATCGTGAGGCGTAAGGAGTGAGAGGGTAAGGGGTGAGAAAAATTTCTCCTTACGCCTTACCCCTGACACCTTACGGTAAGTCTTGCTGATGGCTGAATACTTATCTTAATCTTACCGCTTAATATTGTTGGCATACTGGAGCATATCATCTGCGGTCTGGATAGCTTTAGTATTGACTTCATAGGCCCTCTGGGCAACGATCATATTTACCATCTCTTCTACGACACTGACATTAGACAATTCTAAATAACCCTGGGCAATAGTACCGACACCGCTCTCACCGGCTATGCCGGTTTCCGCCGTACCAGACGCCGTCGTAGGTAGAAAGAGATTACGTCCGATGGCATTCAAGCCAGCCGGGTTAGGGAACCTGGCTAACTGAATAGCACCTATCTCACTGGCCTGGCTTTGCCCTGCCTGGATGATGGATATTGTCCCATCTATACCAATTGTGATCTCTGTAGCATCTGGTGGGATAGCGATCTCTGGGTCCAGGGGGTAGCCATCAGAGGTAACAAGCCGGGCCTGGCTATCCAGCTTGAAGGAGCCGGCGCGGGTATAGGCTATCTCACCATTGGGCTGTAATATTTGAAAGAACCCATCTCCTTCTATAGCCACGTCTAACTCATTCTTAGTCTGTTGATAATCGCCTTGCGAGAATATCTTCTGGATGGCTACGGGTCTGACCCCTTGACCCAATTGCATACCAGTAGGGATTTCATTGCCCTGGGCAGAGGTAGCCCCTGGGGTACGAAGGGTCTGATAGAGTAGATCCTGAAAATCCGCCTGACTCTTCTTAAAGCCTATGGTATTAACATTGGCCAGGTTATTGGCAATAATACCAATATTGAGTTGCTGTGCCTCCATACCCGAGGCCGAAGTCCATAGTCCCCGAATCATAACCTCACCTCCTTATGGTTTACCTACTTCATTAATAGTCTTTAATGCCTCATCATTAAATGACTGGATAATCTTTTGATATGCCTCATAGGCTCGTAAAATATCAATCATCTCTACCATAGCCTTGGTGGCCTGGACATTGGACAGCTCCAGGTAGCCTTGCTGGATGGTAATACCCGTAGGGGTAATCTCTTCTATTTCCGTATTATTAAGGACAAAGAGTGAATCGCCGATTTTCTGTAAGGGATAAGGCTTAGGGAAATCCACTACAGATATAGTATCCACTCGTTTATCATCCACTAAGATGTTTCCCTCATTATCAATAATTACCTGGCTGCCCCGAATAGTAATAGTTCCTCCCCTACCCAGTACCGATAAGCCCTCCTGCGTAACTAATAGACCTTCCTTGTTAATAGTAAAGTTCCCTTTGCGGGTATATGCCTTTCCCTGGGGCGTTTCTGTAACGAAGAACCCGTTCCCATCAATAGCCAGGTCCAAAGGATTGCGGGTATAGCGTAATTCTCCCTGGGAAAAAACGGTATTAATCCCAGTAAATACTGCGTAAGCCTCCTCTGGAATAATCCTGGTAGGCGCTAAAGGCTGGTAGGACGAGACATTACCCATGATATAGGTTTCGAATACCGACCGGTCTTCTTTAAAACCTATGGTATTGATATTAGCCAGGTTATTAGCCAGAACTTCTAATCGCTTTTCCTGGAGTAGACTACCAGAGATAGCGGGATAAATACCCTCCATTTTGTCAACCTCCCCTAATATTCCTCTCTTGCCATTGGGCATTGAGAGAGTAAACAAAGGCTAAGATTTCTGCCACTACCTGATAGACTGAAGGTGGTATTTCTTCCTCCAGATCTAATTGAGCAAGAATCTTTATTAAGTCCGGGTCTTCCTGTATAGGGATACCGTGTTTCCTGGCTAATTCTATGATCTTTTCTGCTACCAAACCCCGGCCTTTAGCCATTAGCTTGGGGGCAGCGTCTTTTGGTGGAGAATATTTCAGAGCAACTGCTTCTTTTAAGGTGCTCTTCCTGCCCATAGAATAATTACTCCCACAGCCATTCACCGCGGAGCACACAGAGAAAAGTGTTTTCTGCGCTCTCGGCGGTGAACGATTACAAGTGCTATATCCATAAGTTTAGGGAATTAATTCTTTCTAAAATAGCATCCAGGTCTAAGCCAGGTAATGGCAGCTGATCAGGGGTTTCTTTAGCAGCCGAGCAGCTCAGGGCCTCTACCTGATACCCAAAGTTTTCTAACCGATCTTTTAGTTGGGGTAAGAGGCGCTGGATAAATTCCGCTTGCTTTTCCTGAGCTACCGTGACTCGACAAAGGATATTCTTATCCGCTATAAAGGTCACTATCTTTACCTCCCCCAAACCTTCCAGGCTTAGTAAGAAAACCAGAGTAAAACAATCTTTTTTCTCCTTTCGTCCTGACTTGTCGCGCTGGTCATAGAGATAAAGGTGAACAGTCTCTATAGTTTGAGAGAACGCAACCGGGATTTGGAGAAGATAAAAATCCCCGGTCTCTTTACTCAGTAGATTGAGATATTGCTGAAGCTCAATATTTTTTACCCCGGAAGAGACCAGATTTGCCAGCGATGAGTTGTTAGATGACCCCACATTCAACTCACTAACTAGCCGCAGCAATAGGCCTTTTAAGTCGTCCAGCGGCAACTCTTTACTGGCACCGGATAAATATCTCATTATCTTGTTCTCATAGAGCAGTCCTGAGGCAGAGATAAAAGCCTTGAGATAGTCTCCTTGACTTTGGTTAAAGACCAGGGAAGAAAGGATAGTCTGGAGCTTTTCTTTCCCATCCCACTCTAATTGCTGGTTTAATACAATATTTTTCTGCAAATCCTCGATGAGTCGTCCCAGGGCTATCTGGTAAGTGAGTAAGGTCTTTATCTGAGATACTAATTTATTGCCCAGGGGAATAGGCTCTGATAGGAGACTTAGCACTATCTTTGGGCTAAGTTGCTTTACCTGTACCATGAAGGTCTCTCCGGGCAGTAAAGCCCTCTGCGTCTCAGCCACTACGCATTTATCTTTAAGGCTTACCAGAATCCTCTGATCCCCCAGGTGCTCTATAGTCCTGCCCTCCAACACTTCACCTATCACCAATTGTGAGAGCAGACCTCTAAGGGCACGCGGTTCATTGGTACCTGGAATCGTTACAGTTTTTCCGCTTATAGGGTCGGTCGAAACTATCATACTATCTGGTTATTGGTTATTAGTTATTGTTTATTGTTTATTGTTGTAATTTTATCGCTTCAAGTTGACTAATTCAGTCAATAACTCATCGCTAGCGGTAATAACCCGGGCATTGGCCTGGAACCCCCGCTGGGCAGTAATCATATTAACAAACTCATTGGCCAGGTCAGTATTGGACAGCTCCAGAGAATTTGATGTAATACTGCCCCGGCCCGCGGTACTGGCTGGGCCGATAATGGCGGAGCCGGAGGCACGGGACTCCGCAAATAGGTTCCCACCCATACTGATCAGGCCAGCCGGATTGTTAAAATCGGCCAGGGCTACCTGGGCCAAGTCCTTGATCTGACCGTTAGAAAATAGCCCAGTAACTACACCATTCTCATCCACCGTTATATTCTGGAGGGAGCCGGCGCTATAACCATCCTGGTACTGAGAAGTAGTCGTAGAAGCCGAGGCGTAGCCCGTAATATCACCATTACTGGTCCCGCTAGCATCTACTAAATCCCAGGTAAGGGATAGGTCCGCAGCTCCAGAGGAGAGACCAGTTATAGAAATAGTAGGGTCAGTGACAGGAGAGTTCAGGTTACCATTCGCATCAAAGCTAATGCTGCCGGTGTTTGTCGTAGCTCCATCAGAGGCCGAAGCGGTCCAATCCCATTCATCATTGGTACTGTCATAGGTAAAATCCAGGGTCAGGGTTACTTTACTCCCTTTAGAGTCATAACCCGTTATCGAGGTAGTGTAAGTATCACCATTTGCGGCCTGGGCATCCAGGTTTGCCCCAATAGTGAAGGCAGTAGTGGCCTTAGGTGAGGAGTTGGTATTGGCCAGGTTAATATCCGTAGTAGCGTTGGTAGTAGTGAGATTGCCGCTGCTATCGGCCATCCACCCCTGTACGACCAGGCCATTAGGATTGACTAATTTGGCATTTTCATCCAGGGTAAATTCTCCGGCCCGGGTATAATAAACCCCCGAGGCCTCCTTAACCGTAAAGAAACCATTACCATTAATAGCCATATCCGTCACCCGTTCAGTACTAGATAAGGCGCCCTGACTAAAGACCCGATTGATACTACTGAGGGTAACACCCCGACCAATCTGGCCCCGTCTACCGCCAATACTCTGGCCCAGGATATCCTCAAAAGATGCCCGGCCACTCTTATAGCCTGTTGTATTGGCATTAGCAATGTTATCACCAATAACACTCATAACCCGACTATTGGCATTCATCCCCGTAATACCAGTAAATAATGATCCTAACATAGCTCAACAACCTCCTCTCCTTACTATCGTAAGACACCTTGATCATGTTACTCGACTAAGACCAGGGCAGGGAACGACCCTGCAGCTACCCTAAGAAACCTTGATCACGTTACCCAGGGCTATTTTTCGTTTTCCTAATAACAAATAACTAATCCCATCCTCAAAAGCCAGTCCGGTAACAGCTCCTGTCACATAGGTAGTAGTTTTTATCTTTTCATCCTGGCTATTGGTAGCCGTCACCTTATAGGTATATTCTCCCTCGGGCACGGTTTTGCCTTTATCATCCTTTCCCTCCCAGGTATATTCATATTCCCCGGCCTTTTGGGAGCCACGTTCTATAGTCTTTACTAATTCCCCCCTGGAATTGTAGACAGCAATAGTAGTGGCTCTAGCATCTTCTGCCAGCTTATAATCCATGACACCACTACTGGTACCATCAGCGTTTATATAGAGGGAATCGCCCAGGGCCTTAACCTCTTTCCCGATAAAGCCCACGGCCTGGGAATTATTCAGAGATGCGGCATACCTCTGAAGCTGCGAGAGGTTATTATTAAGGCCAAAGAGTTGCTCCAGACTGCTGAATTGAGCTAACTGGGCAACAAATTCCTCATTCTTTAAGGGTTCTAATGGATCCTGGTATTGGAGCTGAGCTAACAAAAGGCGTAAGAAATCCTCTTTGCCCAGCATACCTTTATTTTTGTTGACAGTGCCCGGATCAGAATTTTCAGTTCTATACACAGCATCTACTGAGGCCATTGTGCTCCTCCTTTTTATACGAAACAATCTATTAGGTTTAAGCTATGGTACTCCGGCTTCCTAACCTCGTGAAGCTCCGGGGATTTCTTGATTTCTTTGTTCTTATAACCCTCTTTATCCTTAAGGAGGTCTTTTAAGTTATTGTTGCCCACATCTTCTCTGCCCGGATGATACCCTACAGACACTGAAAACTTCTGGATATCTAGATTCTGAGCAAGAAAGGCCTGCTTAAGGCTAGGGAGATGGGTCTCGATTATTTCTTTGACTAAAGGAGTATCGGCAAAGAAGCTGGCTTTAACCTCTTGCCCTTCCACGGCAACTTTTATCCTCAGTGAGCCCAATAATTCTGGCTTGAGATGAATTTCTACCTCTGAGATGCCCTCTTTAAGATTAAGCCGGGCATATTTCACCACCTGATCCAGGACCTTTTCTTCCAGTATGTTGTTATACGAACTATTGGCAATGGAGTTAGGATGGTCTTTGGTAAAAAGATTATTAACTAATACTTCAGGGGTTTCCCGGAGCGGTTTAGCGGTATTGGCTGACAATAGTCCTTCCCCTGGAGTTTCCTTTCTGGTTTTCAACTTATACTCGGGCAAGAGGTCTTTTAAATAATAAATCTCCCCATCATCCGATCTACCTGAAGACAATATTTTTTCTGTCTGATGGGTCAGGGTTTTTGGAAGAGCGTCTGGAGGGCTTTCTTCCGGGGGACCGGTAGCGCCAGGTTTTATCCCCTTTTTAAACGCTGGGTTCTCCGATAGATCAATAACAGGTTTTTCGTATCCGGCTGAGGATAGCCCTTCTTTTATCTGCTCTCCCTTTGTCTGGTGGGTCAGGGTTTTTGGAAGGTCGGTTGATAGGTCTTCTTCAAGAGATTCAGTAAGGCTATCTGTGTTTATCTGCGTAAATCTGCGTCCTATTACCCCTGATAGGCTTTCTTCAGGGTATTCAGTAAGACCTGGGCTTATCCCCTGTCCTGGTAATGGATTTCCGGCCACGGGCGAGATTGCTTCATTAAAATCGGCGGTACAAAGGTCTATCTCTAAGCTCGCTAGTAAGCTTTTTGGCAAATCAATAACGGGTTTTTCCTGGTGCGGTAAAGATATGCTTTGTTCTATTGCTGGGTGGGGTGATAAATCTTCTAAGCCTTCCCCAGTAAATCTGCTAATATTCCAGTTTTTCTCTGCCTTCATTCCCATATCTTCTGCTAAATCAATGGGGCTTGCCCCAAGCCGGGCAACGGAGTTTCCCGGTCCTATTTCCTCCCCTTGCGTAGGAGAATCTTTAGTTTGCCCTACGGGACAACTAAAGTCAGCCCTACCTATAGTATAAGGGAAGATAAATTTTCCTGCGTCTATAGGATATCTTTTCCCGCTATGGTTTTCCTCAACCGTACCTTCTGTATCTCGCTCAGGAGCTTTAGTTACTCCTTCTTCAGCCTGATAAACCGGTACCAAATGGTATTTGATGTCCGGTACAGCAGCAACCATATCTGGGGCCGCAGCTATACCAGGGATTGATGGCAACAGCCCGGCTATGATACTGGAGAAATTATCTGTGAGAGAAGAAGGGACAGATTTTAAATCCGCTCCCTCTCCTCTTGAACCGCCCGTTAAGATTCCCTCTTCAAGATTAAGGAATGGCGCTATAAGATTCATTCTTACTTATCACCCAAATTAGATTTGCATTCTTATTATATCCTGGTAGGCCTCTATTATCTTATTTCTTATCTGCATCATCATTTGGAAGGATGTATCAGCCTTTTCCAGGGCAATCATAGTCTCATGGATACCTTTGCCCTTACCAGTAGCCAGTTCCTGGATAGCCGTATCTGCCTCTTTCTGTAGTCGGTTAACCTCTTCGATAGAATTTTTTAATATCTCACCAAATGAGGGCCCTTTTGCATCCCCTTTTTCTTTAGTATCTTTTGTTGAACCAGGTAGATTTATAGGGGCTTTAATAAGGCCCTGGATTTCTAAATCTCTCATCGTTCCTCCCGTTGTTATATTTCTAGGGCTTTCTGGGCCATACTTTTGGCAGCATTAATCACAGTGACATTTGCTTCATAAGCCCGGCTAGCTAATAACAGATCAACCATCTCTTCTATGAGATTTATATTGGGCATAAGGACAATTCCCTGAGGGTCTGCATCAGGATGCCCTGGGTCATAGACCTTTTTAGGTTCCCGCATATCCTCTACTACCCCAACCACCCTTACCTCTTGGAGGGCTTGATCAAAGCTGGCTGCAGTAGCTTCTGTTATGGGTAACGCAGCAAAAATAACCTGTTTTCTTTGATAGGGACCACCCTGAGTAGTACGGCTGGAGTGGATATTAGCCATATTATTGGCAATTACTGCCATTCGTAAGCGCTGGGCCGTAAGCCCTGATGCACTTATGTCCATAGCGGTTAAAAAATCCAAATTGATTACCTCCCTTCTCTAATAGCGAGCCTTAACTTGTCAAACTTCCCTCTTAGGATTTTGGCCAGGGCATTATACATGAGGTTGTTCTCTGCCAGTTTGGTCATTTCTTCCTCCAGGCTAACAGAATCGGAACCATCTTCCCAGGTAGAAGTAGAAGCCACCTGGGCAGTGGTATAAGAGATATTAGCTTCATTGATTGGGAAATGTCTTTTCTGAGTTACCCCTAAAGAAGCCGTCTCCAATAATTCTGGTATTCTCTTTAATTGCTCTTCAAAGCCCAGGGGTTGAGGTTTATAGCCTGGCGTATCCAGGTTAGCTATATTGGTACCGATCTGCTGGTGTCGTTTAGCCCGTAAATCTATGGCTATTTCTAAAATTTTGATGGTTGAATCAAACAATATAGGAGAAGCCATACCACCCGCCTCCCTCTGTGTCCTTTGCGGTTAAAATTTTTTATACGATAGGGGGAGCAAAGAATGTGCCATGGCAGCAATTTTCATGTGAGATTAACTAACTGAAAGGGATGGGAGGAAACTTCTATAAGGAGGAAAAAGTAATTAAAGTGACAAAAGTAGAAATATTAATCCTTCTCAAGTAGGCAATTTTTTCCGCTTTTTTCCCTGCCCCTAACCTAGTTTTTTTATCTTCTGAACCAGCGTAGTTCGGTTCAGGCCTAAGAGGTTAGCAGCGCGTTTTTTTACCCCTTTTGTCTTTTCCAGGGCCTTTAATATAAGCTGTTTTTCGAATTCATTTACTGCGCTCTTTAAACAAATACCATTAGGGGAAAAGGCATGTGTTATTGTGGGACAGGTGTCCTTGCCATTCACAAATTTCTCTGGCAAATCTTTTGCCGTTACCATATGGCCACTATATAATACTAACAGTCTATTTATCAGGTTTTCTAGCTCCCTGATATTACCTGGCCAGGAATAATTCATTAAGAGCTCCATAGCCTCAGGGGTGATGCCAATTATATTTCGTTCCTTGTTAGAGTTTTGTCGGCTCAAAAAATGCCGGATCAATAAAGGTATATCACTTTTACGCTCCCGCAGGAGTGGTAGAAACACAGGTATAACATTGAGACGATAGAATAGATCCTCCCGAAATCTACCCTTGGCTACCTCTTCTTCTAGCTCTCGGTTGGTAGCAGCAACAATACGCACATCTACTTTGATGGTCTTCACCCCGCCTACTCGATCAAAACTTTGGTCCTGGAGAACCCTCAGGAGTTTAACTTGTAAAGCGGGACTCATATCTGATACCTCATCCAGGAAGATAGTACCTCGATGGGCCAATTCAAAGCGTCCCAAGCGGGTCTTGGTTGCTCCGGTAAAGGCCCCTTTCTCATAGCCAAAGAGCTCGCTCTCTAATAGCCCTTCGGGGATAGCGCCACAATTCACTGGTATCCAGGGGCCATCTGACCTGGGACCATTATAATGGATAGCCCGGGCTATCAATTCTTTGCCGGTGCCACTCTCGCCATAGATCAGTACGGTAATGTCACTATCCGCCACTTTCTCAACCAGGCTAAAGACCTCCTGCATGGCCTCACTATCACCGATGATATTTTCAAATTTATACTTACCCTTAAGCTGCTGTTTCAAGGTAATGTTCTCTTTTATGAGGGAGTGATGTTCCAGTGCCCTTTTTATAGTTAGCTTTACTTCGTCGAGATGTATTGGTTTAGTAATATAGTCATAAGCCCCAGCACGCATGGCTTCAATAGCAGATTTTATAGTACCGTATCCAGTAATAACAATACCAATAGCAGTGGGATTAGTGCGGGTTAAATATTCCAGTACCTCAATACCATTTACCTTAGGCATTTTGAGGTCTGTTAAGACAATATCAAACAATTCTTTCTCCAGCATGCCCAGGGCCTGTTCACCATCCCAGGCAGTAGCCGTTTGAAACCCTTCACCCGCTAAGACTTCTGCCAACAACCGACCATTAGTCCGATCATCATCCGCCACCAGGATTTTCTTGTTTTCCATAACAAACCCTCCAATAAAGGTGGGGAAGTTGTATATTATACTTTCACAGATTTTCTTCAAAAGTTCCTATATGCCGGCTATCTTGCCCGGTATATAAGTATATAAGAGGACGGGTGAGACGTACACTTTAACCACGGTATCATGGAGAAGTGCAAAAGTAAAGTATATTATGTTTTTATATGTTTTTAGTAGCAGTTAAATAGTTATGTCTATTTGTTTACCCTGGGTGCCGGCAGGCGACTTATCCTCTTTGCCCTTCTTATCGGTACTGGTTTTGCTATACGCGGGTTCTCCTTCCTTATCTTTACCATCCCTTAGGGATAGTGATACTTTTTCTTTTTGTGGGGGAGGTTTTTTCTTTTCTTGACCAAACTTTTTATGTTCCCCCCCGGAATACTTTTCATCTTGAGAAACTCCTTTTATGTTTAACCACGGTAATAACCCCTGGGGTTTATCTATGGTTTTGTCCAAGACCATCACCCCCCCTTTTTTGGCTTCTACCTATACCATTTTTAACTTAAGGAGTCAATCATTAAAATTGGTAACAGTTTAGCCACGGAGACACAGAGGGCACAGAGAAAATGAGATGTAACATGCAAGCCTTTGGCCTTGAAGGCCAAAGGCTTGCTCGCATTTATGAAAGCAAGCTTTCACGCTACATCCTTTGCTAACACTTTCCGAGGCTGAAAGTTAGTAGGGACATAGCAGCTACGTCCCTACACTCTGTGTCCTCTGTGCCTCTGTGGCTAAATAAGATCGGAGACTTTGATTGGCTAAACAATTACAAAATTCAGCATTCAGCTATCAGCAATCAGCGGTCAGCGAAACTCCGTTTTTCTGTTAACCGTGAAGCGTGCCCGATGGACACGGACACCGAATTTGCTTAAAGCTATGGACTGATGGCTGATAACTTACTCTAACTATTCTGCCAGAAATTTTTTTAATTTGCCTTTTAGTCTTAAGATAGCCTGGGTATGGAGTTGGGATACCCGGGATTGAGTAATGTTCAGCACTTTACCAATCTCTTTCATGGTTAATTCTTCATAATAATATAAGGTTACAACCATCTTCTCTTTAGGTGGTAGTTGGTCTATTGCCTGGCCGATAGCCTTTTTGACCTGTGCCAGGTTTAATAGAGAAAGAGAATCCTCCCCACTAATGCCTAACAGGCGGTGACTTAGGGACTCTTTGGCTTCCGGTTGAGGATCAGTAATAATCTCCTCCAGTTTTATTAAATGTATGCTTTCCAGTTGGGTAAGGATATTTTCTACTTCTCCTACCTCCACCTCCAGCTCGTCCGCTATATCCTCCACGGAGGCAGGCCGGCCGAGCTTCTGTTCTACTTGAGCATAAGTAGAAGCCATCTTGTTAGCTTTTTGCCTGAGGGATCTCGGTATCCAATCCTGAGCCCGTAGGCCATCCAAAATGGCCCCTCTGATCCTTACCTCGGCATAGGTCTTAAACTGAATATTCCTGGAAGGATTAAACTTCTCTATCGCATCCATTAAGCCTAAAACACCAGAGTTGATCAGCTCATCCAGTTCTATATGGCGGGGTAGTCTCCGCATCATGCGCTGGGCAATATACTTTATTAGAGGAGAATATTCTTCTATTAATTGATTTCTCAAGTTCTGACTGAGCTTGGCTTTTTGAGTCAGTTTAGTCCAGGGATTTATTGCTGTTTCCATCTTCTCTAGCTAATCTCGTTGGTTATCTCTATAATTGTTGACAACGGTCATTATTTTTGTGAACATTCCAGCCATTTTTGCCACATAAATTGGATATTCCCTTTAGGGAAGGGAGCTGGTGGAAGCTGGCATATACTCCTGGCAATCTGGAAAAAGGATCGGCTGGCCTGGCTATAAGGATAAGCTTCTACAACAGCTCTTTGCTGCTTTACGGCCCTGGGGATATTATCATCCAGCGGGATATATCCTAGATAATCTAAAGATATCTGTAAGAACCTTTCAGTCGCCAAACTCAACCGCCTATATACTTCGTCAGCTTCTCTGGAATCATGCACAGAATTAACTAATAACCTGAAACTCTTTTCCTGGTATCTGGTAAACAGTATCTTCATTAAAGCATAAGCATCAGTGATAGCGGTAGGCTCTGGTGAGACAATGACTAATATATCTTCCGCTGCCAGGTTAAAATAGACTACATTAGAAGAGACACCAGCCGCGGTGTCAATTAACAATAGATCAAACTCTTCTTCCAGGCCATCTAGTCCATTCAATAGGATTAATTTTTGGCTTTCAGTAAGCTGGGCCATTTCCATTATACCGGAACTAGCCGGGAGGATTTTTATTCCCCTGGGGCCCTCTACCAGGATATCTGATAGCTTCTTTTGTCCGGTTAAGACATGTTGTAGGTTAAATTTAGGCACCAGTCCCAGCAATACATCTATATTAGCCAGGGCCAAATCCGCATCCAGGATCATTACTCGCTTACCTAGCTCTATGAGAGCCAGGGCCAGGTTAACCACCACATTGGTCTTACCCACGCCACCTTTTCCGCTAGTCACAGCAATAACTTTACATCGCTCCACTTTTCCCTTCTGAGGAAATTTTATTACCTTAGAGGGGTATTTCTCTGCCTCCATACACTGCTTCTGGGCCATAAATGGGCTCCTCCTCATGACAAAGGTTAAAAGGGATATTTAACGCTAACTGTGTTATTCGTTCCGGGGTTGCTATTTCAATGTCCTCCGGTACTTTCTGACCGGTAGTCAGAAAAGAGACGGGTTTTTTTGCCCAAATAGCTTGATTAAAGATAGCACCATAAGAATCACTCTCATCCAACTTAGTAAAGAGTAGACAATGAATAGGTATGGTATGAAACCGGCTGATTATACTCTTCAAATCTTTCTCTTTGGTAGTAATGCTTAAGACTAAATGGTTTTCGATAGCGGGGTTTAGGGGTAAGAACCTTTGCATCTCTAACAATTGATCCTTATCTTTGGGGTTACAACCATGCGTATCAATCAAGATCAAGTCCTTATCATTATTAATAGATAAGAATCGTTTCAGGTCAGATGGGCTCAAGGCAATATGAACCGGCAGTCCAAGGGTATTTCCATATATCTTAAGCTGCTCTATGGAAGCTACCCGATAGGTGTCAATGGTTATTATAGTTACCTTTTGTTTTTTTACCAACCCATATTCTCCAGCCAGTTTAGCTATAGTAGTGGTCTTACCCACACCTGTTGGCCCCAGCAAGACCATTACCCTTTGTCCTTCATGGGCTGGTCGAGTAGGCAGCATATTTTGTGCCTCATTTAACAAGAGTAGCCTCAATTGATCAGGTTTGATCTTCCTCTTATTTTTAAGATGCTTTCTCACTCTTAATAGTAATTCGTGGGCTATAGGGCTATCTATCCCCTGGGCGATCAGATGCTGGGAAAGAAGGGTTGGGCTAGTGGGAGAGGAGCCCGACCCATTCTTTGGCCTCAGTAAAGATATTAGTTCCTTTAGTTCCCGGAGTTCGGTATAAATCTCTCTTTCATAGGACTTAGGTAATAGGAGCGTTTTCAATTCCATAAATTCCCTTTGCAGGGATTCAAGCAATAATTCTGTCCCATAATACTCCTGTTTTTGCGGCAATTCGCCAGGAGGGGGGATATCGTGTGCAGCCGTTACCTCCAGGATAGGCCGGCTGAAGAGGCTAAAGGCCTTACAGCCCCGTCTTATCTTTTTTACGGAGAGGATAAGGGCATCAGGACCTAAGTCCTGTTTGATCTGGTTGATGGCCTCTTGCATATCTATCGCTTCATAACGCTTAATTTTCATCGGCTAGTCCTATAACTCCCAGAGATTGAATCTGGATGTTCTCTGCTATCTCATTATGGGACAAGACTACCAACCGAGGGAGATATCGTTCTGTTAGCTTCTTGAGGTGGCTCCTGATAATAGGAGAGCAGAGGATTATGGGTTGTAAGCCTTGTATCTGAAATTTCTCTGAGGATTCTTTTGTCTTCAGGAGTATCTTTTGCGCTAATCTGGGCTCCAGGGCTAAATAGGTTCCTTGCTCGGTGTGCTGGATAGCCTCAGAAATCCATTCCTCTAGCTTGGGCTCCGGGGACATTACGGTAAGAATACCTTCTGGTGATTGATACGGACGGCAGATAGTGCGCGCCAGCTTCTGCCGCACATACTCGGTCAAGACCTCTGGATCCTTGGTAAGAGGGGCATAATCAGCCAGTATTTCTACAATACTCAGCAGGTCTCTTATAGAGACTCCCTCCCGGAGCAGGTTTTGCAACACCCTCTGCACACCCCCTAAAGTCAGGACTTTTGGCACTAATTCTTCCACGGCCTTAGGATAGTGTTGAGCCAGGTTATCCAGCAGGTTTTGTGTCTCTTGCCTACCCAATAATTCGTGGGCAAAATTCTTGATTATTTCCGAGAGATGGGTAGCAATGATAGAGGCGGCATCCACGATGGTATAGCCAGCAAACTGGGCTTTTTCCCGGTCTCGTTCAGGTATCCAGAGGGCCGGTAGACCAAAAACGGGTTCTTTAGCAGGGATACCGGTAGTGATCTTTTCTTCGACGGTACCAGGGTCCATGGCCAGGAAGTGATTTAGCATTAGTTCGCCTCTGGCTATCTCGATCCCTTTGAGGAGGATAGAATAACCGCCCGGTTTGAGCTGAAGGTTATCCCGGA
>Ga0156295_1132_pt1 | contig 18536 bp, 17 predicted proteins | sample RifCSPlowO2_12_FD_107943 | JGI IMG/M metagenome (GOLD analysis project Ga0156295, IMG submission 107943) | Nitrospinae bacterium RIFCSPLOWO2_12_FULL_45_22 | reverse complement strand
TCTGGGAGCGAGAAGGTAAGCTGCCGGTTGCCTGGCGGCAAGTCAGGGTGATCGAGCTGCCTTTAGGAGTGACAGAAGACCGGCTAGTAGGGGGGATTGATTTTCAACAGGCCCTCAAACAAGGCGAGAGAAAAGTAGAACCCGGGATATTGGCCTCGGCCAATCGGGGCATCTTGTATGTAGACGAGATAAACCTTTTGGACGATTACCTGGTTAATCTATTGCTAGATGCTGCGGCTACTGGGATAAATTTTATTGAGCGGGAAGGAATCTCATTTAGGCATCCAGCAGAGTTTATCTTAATAGGTACTATGAACCCCGAAGAAGGAGAGTTGAGGCCCCAGTTGTTAGACCGTTTTGGGATGTGTGTAGAAGTAGAGGCCAGTGGTGACTTAGAGCAAAGGGTAGCTATCTGCCGCTACCGGGAAGAGTTTGATAAGGACCCCCAGGCTTTTTTGAACAAATGGGTGCCAGACCAGGAACAGTTGAGAGAGAAGATCATACATGCCAGGGGGTTATTGGAGAAAATAGAGATTTCTCCCCGGCTAATGGAGGCCATAATAGAGATTTCTCTAGCTAATGGTGTGGCCGGGCATCGCTCAGATATCCTTATCGCCAATACAGCAAAGACCATTGCTGCTTTGCAGGATCGCTACCGGGTAACCTTTCAGGAGATAACGCGCGCAGCAGAATTAATCCTGCCCCATAGGGCCCGCCCAGCCATGGCTGCGGTTAATGCCCCGATAATGCAAAATAAACAGGCTGATACGCAAAAAAAACCTGCACCAGACCCCGACACGGCAGAAGATGGTTATTTCGATGATTCTCAGGAGCCTATCGGTCCCCAGGCCGCCCTGGGCCATGACCGGTTTACTAAAACCGATGCTTACACCACTAAACCAGCCCTAGTAGTCAGCAAAGATGGCTCGCCGGTCCCTTTCCGAGTAGAGGCAAAAGATGACCGGCCCGGACAGAAATTAGGTGAAGAGTTGGATGAACAAGGGACAGAGGGAACCAGCCAATTCGTCTTAGAAACCCTCTTTCCCATTGGCCAACCTTTTAAGGTCCGCCCACTGATCTTGAAAAAAGACCAGTACTATCGTATAGGTGCGGGCCGAAGAACCCCTAGTAAAACCCTGGCTAAGAGCGGCCGCTATATCCGCAGTACCTCGGAGAGACGTAATGACGATGTGGCACTGGATGCCACTATCCGGGCAGCTTCTCCTTACCAGACAAGGCGGGTTAAGCGTGGCGTAGCTATTGCTATTGAAGAGAAAGATATTCGGGAAAAGGTCCGGGAGAGGAAAACCGGTAACCTCCTGGTCTTTGTAGTAGATGCCAGCGGTTCTATGGGAGAAAAATTGATGACCGAGAGCAAAGGGGCTATCATGTCCTTGTTATTCGATGCCTATCAGAAACGTGATAAAGTAAGCCTGGTAGCCTTTAGGGAGACTAGCGCTGATGTCCTTTTACCTCCTACCGATAGCATTGAGTTGGCCAAAAAGCTTTTGGAAGACTTACCAACCGGTGGTCGTACTCCCCTGGGACAGGGGCTTATTTGTGGGTATCAGGTTATCAAGAACTACTTACGTAAGGATCGAAAGTCATCTCCCTTATTGATCCTTATCTCCGATGGCCGGGCCAATGTAGGTCTCCTGGAAGGTAAATGTGCTCTCAATTATTACGCCTTGTGGGGCTTTGCTAAGATAATGCAAGAAATCTTGAACATCGCCCGGCATATCCGGACGGGTGAACAGATCAAGTCCTTAGTTATAGATGTGAGCGAGGGATGGAGTCCCAACCGAAGCGTCAGGAGTATTGCTGAGGCTATGGGTGCCCAATATACCCGGGTGCACAATTTGAAGGCTACCGGAATCATCGAAGTAGTAAAACAACATTTCTAATGAAAAACCCCCTCTATATCTACCTATCCCTGCTACTCTTATTCCTTTTATCCTTGTTCGAGTTAGAGAACATCTGGGGAGCCGAGACAAAAGAGACTAGAGAAGCTTCACCACAGGGGCCTGTTGTCCACTTTATCCGTAAGGATGGGCGATTAGTGCGACAGGAACAAGACTTAGACCGGGATGGTGATATCGAGGTTTGGCTATATTATGTCGGGGAAGGAATAGACCGACAGGAAGAAGATACCGATAATGATAGTCGGGTTGACCTTTGGACTTATTATTTGAAAGGTAAAATAGATAGGCAAGAGCGGGACACTAATGGAGATGGCAAGCCTGACCACTGGTTTTTTATGGATAAAAATGGTGTTATGGAGCGAGAGTGGCGAGATACTAATAATGATCATATTGTGGATACCTGGCTCTATTATTCTAATAGAGAGATAATCAGGATAGAGAAGGATAAAGATAGTGACCGTTACCCTGATCTGCTGGCCTATTTTGAGAAAGGCGCCCGTGTCCGTGAGGAAGAGGATACTGATCTGGATGGCAAGATAAACCTATGGTCATATTACGGGGCGGGTGGCAAGATATTACGACAGGAAGAGGATAGGGACAATGATGGAGAGATAGACATCTTTTTTTATTATCAGAATGGTCAGCTTAGCAGGAGAGATGAAGACACAAATAAGGACGGCCTTATTGATGTGAGGGATTACTATTCCGGGCAGGAACTCCTCCAGCAGGAAAAGGATACCGATTTTGATGGCCAGATAGACCTGAAGGCGTACTTTGTTGGCGGCCAGTTGAGCAAAAAGGAAGTAGATACTAACCGCGATGGGAAGGTAGATGTAAGGTCATATTTTCAAGCCGGCGAATTAGAACGACAAGAGGAGGATACTGATTTTGATGGTCAGATAGACCGTAGATTCTTTTTCCGTAAGGGTCAGGTAGTTAAACAAGAAATATTGAAATAAGATTAAATAAGAAAGGAAAGAAGGGTAATTTAAAAGAAATATTAAAATTTTTCATTTTTTTGAAATTTTTCTCTTGACATGGATTTTTTTTGTGCTAATTTTTTTAATTATCAAAAATTCCTCGTTAGCCCGGGGTAATCTATCAAGGTCAACCATAATTTTGCGCTGCCCCTCGATAGCTGAAGGGGTAGCAGAGAAGGAGAGGCTATGGCCACAAAAGCCAAATCCAAAAAAGCAGAAGCAAAGAAAAAACCCACTCCTAAAAAAGCTACTGGCAAGAAAGGTTCCAAAAAGAAATAGAGGTTTTTTGCCCTTAGGGGCTGGTTAGGAAAAAAGATTACCTCGGGCTAGATTTACTTTCCTCTCTCCTCAAGGAGTTCTTTAGCCCGCTGGAAATGGTGGGTAATTTTATCTGTCAATTCCGCTACCTGGTTTAGTTCAAAAGCCACATTAGGTCTTTTATCGTCTTGAGCTTTACCTGCCCACTCTTTATAGTTCTGTGCATGAGAACTGTTATGTTCTATCCAATGCTCTAAGAGTTTTTTTAATCTTTCCATTTCCTGACTCATAAACTCTCCTTTTCTAGATTAACTGATCTCTCGCAACAAAATCTTATGGCCTAAAAGATCAATCTCTTCTATCTCTGCTTCCACGACCCGTTCTTCACCGAAGAGGGTACTCAGGTAAAGTTTTCCCTCTTTCCGCTTGACCTTGGTCACCTCCCGCAATAGTATCTCTTCTTTATTACCCTGCCAAAGAAAAACATTAGTATCACACATCTTCTCTCCTCCTTACTCATCTTACATTTTACAGACTGTAGCAATATAATAGCTTTATTATTAGATAAAAACAAGCTCCAAAATCTTTCCCTCCCCAATTCAGGTAGCGCCTCAGTTACGGGGGTAAAAATTGGTAGGTGCAGGCTTTAGCCTGCGAATAACGCTTGACATGATATAGACTTGGCCAATAAAATGAGTAGCCAGGAAGGATAGGAATTTTCCTTATATAAAATAGTTATCGTCTGCGGAAATATGCGGGAAGAGTTAAGGACTGGATCGCGACAAAGGCTGAGCCATGAAGGGTGAGACATTCTCCACAAGAGATAATACCATTAATCTGAAGACATTAATCCAGCAAATCCAGAGCCGGATAGAGCAAAAAAAAGCCCTGGGACTCTATACTGAGGCGGAGATCGAGAGGATAAAAAATCTTACTATTCAACCGGCAGCGGATAATATCCCTATCAAAGATAAATTCCTGTACCATCTCAAGATGCTTAATGAGTACGCCGATATAACCAGAGAGCATAGCATAACATCACATAGACCGTTGCTGGGGAGATTTATTGTCCTGAGTAAACGACTCTTGATATCACCGGTGCAATTCATGGTGGGTGTGTTTTTTCATAAGCAGGTAAGATTTAATCGGCAAGTAGCTGCCTTTATAAATTTTTTGCGGGAGGAAATAGAAAAGCTCCTGGCAGAAAATCAGGCCTTGAAGAACCGCTGCCAGGCGCTAGAAGATCGCAGTAAAATCCTGGAGCAAAGGTTGGATAATCCTGAGGGGAGCAAGGACCAGGGTTGAGGATTGCTTTTGTAGTTCAGCGCTACGGTTTAGAAGTTACGGGTGGGGCAGAGTTTCTCTGTCGGCTCCTGGCAGAACATCTCAGCAAATACTGGACTATTGAGGTATTTACTACCTGTGCCATAGATTATATGAGCTGGCGGAATGAGTATCCTGAAGGTAAAGGGGAGGTTAATGGCATAACAGTCTGGCGCTTTCCGGTAGATAATCCCCGCGACATAAAGGCCTTTGACCAGTTAACCCAAAAGATTTATGGTAGTGAACATACCAAAGAGGAAGAAGAGCGCTGGATGGAACTACAGGGCCCATGTTCCTCTTCCCTGCAACAGGCTTTAGAGGCAAGGGCCAGCGAATATGATTTTTTTATCTTTGTCACCTATCTCTATGCCCATACCTACTATGGCCTGCGCCGGGTAAAAGAAAAGGCCCTCCTAATCCCCCTGGGCCATGATGAGCCACCCCTCTATCTTAGTATATTCGACGAGCTTTTTTTGCTCCCCAAAGCCATTATCTATTCTACACCTGAAGAAGCAGATCTGGTGTGGAAACGGTTCAATAATCATCATATCCCTTCAGAGACTATCGGGGTAGGAGTTGACCCGCCCAAAGACTTTAATGGCCAGAGATTCAGGAGTAAATATAGCTTAGAAGAAGAATTTATTATCTATGTAGGCCGGGTTGATAAGTCTAAAGGGTGCCAGGAGATAGTTTATTACTTTCTCCGTTACCAGCGCGAGACTAATAGCCCCCTGAAATTGGTCTTGATAGGTAATGCCATTATGCCTATTCCTCAACATCCTAATATCATCTATCTAGGACAACTGTCTGAAGAAGACAAGTTTGATGCCCTCCAGGCGGCTGCGGCTGCAGTCATGCCCTCGCCTTATGAAAGCTTCTCTATTCTTTTGTTAGAGAGTTGGCTGACCCGGACACCCGTTATCGTTAATGGGAAGTGCGCAGTATTGAAGGGGCAATGCCTGCGTAGTAATGGTGGGTTGTTTTATTACAGTTATGACGAATTTAGGATTGTTCTGGAGCGATTATTACGGGATAAACGCCTGGGGGAGCAGTTAGCCATCAATGGAGAAGGCTATGTAAAAGAGAATTATTCCTGGCCTATCATAGAAAAAAAATATCAAGCCTTTCTGGACGAGATAGCTCGGGCAGAAAGGGCTTTGATAACCCCTCAGTTAAAGGAAGCAGAACGAAGTTATCCTTGAAACTCACCCCATTGGTGCTCCTTAGATTAACTTGCTCGATCAGTACAACAATTCACAATAGATCTGGTATCTCTACAAAGGCTGGTGTAGGTAATAATCAAAAAGATAATGTGAAGCCCGCGCAGAATTAGTGGGGGGCAAATATCACACCTTCTGACGACATTAGGGGATAGACCTAATGGATTGCTTAATTCCTTGGGGGCAGCTTTCTCGTAGTAATCCGCACTTTATGCAAAACCTTTAGAGGTATGGGTTACTGCCGGAATTCTTTACCTTAGATAGCAACGATTAGGATGAGTTGCGGCGGAAGTTGAAAGACACCTTGTGAGTCTCTAAAAACAAAACGGCGCACAGAGTGTACGCCGTCAACTCAATCCGCTTGTTAGGCGATTGTAACCGTTCACCCGGCTAAGCTTTATCAGCCACTAAGACACAAGGGCACCAAGGAAATGTAAAACGCAAAGCTAAAAGTGCAAAGCTCCTGTCTGCGTGCACCGCACAGGCAGGGAGGAATAATTACCTTAATTTTAGACTTTGCATTTTAAGTTTTGAGCTTCTTGGTGACTTAGTGCCTTGGTGGCTGAACGGTTACAATTAGAGAAAGTAAGCGACACTGAATTAGCCATAATGAGGGAATTTTAATTAGCCGTAAACCTGTTTCATGGTTCTTTCATAAACTTGACGGTCTCTGTCACTAAAAAGCACAAGGATAGCTTTCTCTATTTTGGAATTTTTAAGATAATCTCTTACGGCCTTTATGGCTATCTTTGCCGCTTCTTCAATAGGGTATCCGTAAGCTCCAGTAGAGATAGCGGGAAAGGCAATTGTTTTTAGGCCGTGCTCCTCGGCCAGCTTCAGGGAATTAAGATAACAATTCCTCAGAAGCTCGGCTTCATTGCTTTTTCCTTCGTGCCAGATCGGCCCCACGGTATGAATCACAAATTTGGCCGGCAGATTATACCCTCTGGTAATCTTTGCCTCTCCTGTTTCACATCCTCCTAAGGTACTGCATTCTTCTAAAAGCTTCGGACCTGCCGCCCGATGGATAGCGCCGTCAACCCCACCACCTCCCAGAAGAGTCTTGTTGGCCGCATTTACAATGGCATCAACTTCAACTTTGGTAATATCGCCTTGAATTATTTCAATATATTGATCGGTCATATCACGCTCCGGGATAATTTGAGTGATATAATGTCTCCTTATCCTGCCCTGGGTTCGGCTCCTGGGTACCCTGAGTGGTGGCTCTGGGGGCTAGCCAAAAAATGGGCTGCAATACTCACATATCGAGTCAAAACGGCCTGCAGCATGTCTCTGCCGTAAAGCCTGTATCCGTGGACCATTAAAGATCTTAGAAAGGCTCTCTTGCCGGGCATCACCTAGTACCCAGGCCCCTTCATAATCTACGCAGCAGGGTACTACCCTGCCATCCCAATAGACCGCCAGGGTCCGCCAGAGATTCCGGCAGCGCCTATTCCGTGGTATTTTTTCAAAGCCTATCTGGGGCTGAATATTTACCCAGTCTACTCTCCCCTCCCAGCTTTTTTGAAATGATTCTACGTAGGGCAGGGTCTCGTGAAACAAGACCATAGATACTTCGGTCTTTACTGGATTACCCTGGGCCTTACCAGCCGCAATAAAATCTAATATCTTTGTTTCGATAGCCTTATAATTGACCCCCCGTACCCGCTCAAAAGTATCGTCTACACCATCAACCGAAAAGGTTATTACATCCAGGCCACTATCCAATAGTTGTTGGGTCACTAACTTATCCAATAAGGTGGCGTTCGTGACCAACCCTACCCTGACCCCGTGGGATTTAGCATAACTGATCATATCCATTACCCTGGGGTGTAAGAGGGGCTCACCGGCAAAAGTGAGATGGAGAAAATCTAAATGGGGATTATCATCCACTATCTTCTTAAAGAGGGTAAATTCCATAAACCCCTTTTCTCTTTTTAAGTCTACATTGACCGGACAGGTCAGGCAGCGCAAGTTGCAGGTATTAGTAGGCTCGACAATTATGCTCCGCAGCCGATAGGATACTGCTCGGCCCAGGACACAACATAGCTGGTTCGAAAGCTCCGAGTAGAGCTCTCTAGTATTGTGGATATTAAAGGGGATATGGTGGGCTAAACGGGGCTGTCTTAATACCAGCGCGCTACTTTGGCCTAATAGCTTGATCAGCTTCTTTTCCAGCTTTTTTCTCAATACTAATCCCCCCTCTTGGGAGTGAGCAGTAAGCAGCTAGCAGACCGTTTCATTAAAAAGTATACAATAAAACCTTGTGTTAGCCACAAAGGCACTAAGGCTCAAAGAGTTATTTTTTCTTTAAAAACTTAAAAACAATGAATTAGGAATTTTGTGTCTTCGTGACTTTGTGGCAAAGGCTTGGTTACGCAGTGAAAACATTTTAATGTAACGAAGTACTAGCAGATACTCCTCACGGCTTACTCCTTACTGAACTTTGCGTCTGCGGTGCATAATTTGGGGTTCTCTTATTTAAAGGCTAAAAGGAGGGCTTTATAATAATGTCGGATAAGACCCCATTTACCCTGGCTCCTGAAGAAGGTTTTTAATATATTAATGATCAATCCTATTTTTTCTTTCCTTAGTTTTATTAGTAAAGCCGTAAGTACAAATCTTTTATAGTGCCTGGCAATCTCTTTGGTAGAAATGGTGGGCATCTGGAGGACAGACTTGTTGGCAAAGAACGAAGTCCGCTCCTCCCCGGTAAAATACCCTTTTTCCTGACAGAGCCGATATAGCTCTGTCCCGGGATAGGGATAAAAGACCGAGACCTGGATATGATTAGGCCTTATCAGTTTATTCAGGGCTATAGTATCGCGGATCAGGGCGGGGGTTTCGTCCGGCAGGCCCACTATATTAAAAGAATAGGTCTTTAGGCCGAGCTTGTCGGCCTCCTCAAAGGCCTTAATAATATCTTTATTGGATACATTACGATTTAAGAGGGTGCGTCTGAACTCTTCATTGCCCGATTCTACTCCGATACGAACCTGCTCACAGCCTGCTTCTTTCAATAGTTTCAGCTTCCCTTTCTGGGCCATCTCTGGCCTGATCATCAGGTGAAAAGGGAGCCGAACTTTCTCGGAATAAAGCTGACAGAATTGGGTTAGCCAATCCCTTTTAAAGGGAAAAACTTCATCCATAAAATCTATTAGCTCTATGCGATACCGGCTCCGTAGATCGGTTATTTCTTCTATAACCCTCTCAGGAGATCGCGTTCTAACAACTCTCCCCTGCCCATCATAGAGGCGGTTAAAGGCAGGGTTGCAGCAATAGGTGCAGGCATAAGGGCAACCCCTGCCCGCCATTACGGTCAAATAATAGCCATTATCTTTTAACAACTTATCACACTGGAAAATATCCCGCTCAGGAAAGGGTAAGGGGTTTAAATCGTCAATTAATGGCCGCGGGGTATTCTTTATTACCTTCTTTTTAGTCCTTTGCCAGATATTGGCAATATCCTTAACCGGTTCCCCCTTCTCTAGCCTAGCCACCAACTCTAACATGGCCAGCTCCCCTTCGCCTACACAGGCCCAATCTATGCTTCCATTAGCAATTACTTCATCCGGTGCTAGAGTTGCATGGTTACCACCACAGATAATAGGGGTAGCCAGGGCGGTTTTAAGGGCCTGGCTGTATTCCTTTACATACCGCCATTGCTGCGTGCCAGTAGAAAAGGCTATTAGGCCGGGATTGACTTCTTTGACCCTCTTCACTAATTCTTCGTTCTTCAGTTCGTCTTGCAAATATAATAATGATACTTCGTGACCGGCCTCTTTCAGAACCGCTGCAATAGAGCCAATACCGAAGTGAAAGCTCTTAAAGTTTCCCGATTTAATATCGGGATATATAAACAGTACCTTCATAATATCTCCCTTAAATTAGAACTCAGAATTCAGTAGCCAGAATAAAAGCTACTTTGTCCTTCTGACTCCTGGATTCATCACCGTTGAAAGCTAACGTCAGGGCTATAGCTTAACGATTTTTTCCTGGCCGTTCTGGACGCCTTTGGTGGCATTGCGGGTATCAATAACAAGCCGGGCATTATCTACTAGCCATTGATAATCATACTGAGAATGATCCGTGACAATTACGACACAGTCTACCTCTCTCACTATCTTTTCTTCTAAGGGGGTGTACTTGACTCCCAGCCCTTCATCCAACTGATGTATATAGGGGTCATGATAAAAAACCCGGGCAGATTTTTCCTGCAAGAGCTGAATAATATCCAGGGCGGGAGACTCTCTGATATCGTCTATATCCCGTTTATAGCCAATGCCCAGGACCAGGATCCTGGAGCCATTGACGCTTTTTTGGAAACTGTTCAAGGCATCAGCAACTTTATTAACCACATAATAAGGCATATTGGTATTGATCTCACTGGCTAACTCAATAAATCGGGCCTTATAGTCCAGGGTCTTCAATTTCCAGGCCAGATAATGAGGGTCAATAGGGATACAATGACCACCCAGACCAGGTCCCGGATAAAAAGGCATGAAGCCAAAGGGCTTAGTAGCCGCAGCATCAATAACTTCCCAGACATCAATCCCAAGTCGGTGGCACATAAGGGCTACTTCATTAACCAGGGCAATATTTACCGCCCGGAAGGTATTCTCCAGCAATTTTACCATCTCGGCGCTCTTGGTAGAGCTTACTAAGACTACTTTTTCTACCGCCACCTGATAGAGTTCCTTAGCCATATGGGCACAACGGGGGGTAACACCACCAATAATCTTAGGGGTATTTTTAGTCGTATACATCGTATTACCCGGGTCAACCCGTTCAGGCGAGAAGGCCAGGAAAAAGTCCTTACCCACCTTGAGGCCCCTAGCTTCCAGCTCAGGTAAAACAACTTCGTCAGTAGTCCCGGGGTAGGTAGTGCTTTCCAGGATAATTAATTGGCCTGGCCGAAGGGCCTTGCTTATTTCCTTAGTGACTTCTATTATACAAGAGATATCCGGGTCTTTAGTCTTACTCAGGGGTGTTGGCACACATATACTGATAGTATCCATCTTTTTAAGAGGTTCATAATTGTTGACGGCCACCAACAACCCGCGCTCCCCTAAGGACTTTAGCTCTTCCTTAGCCACATCCTGAATATAGCTCTCTCCCTCAGTTATCATCCTGACCTTTAAGGGATTCACATCTATACCGGTCACCTGAAACCCGGCCTTAGCAAATTCTACTGCCAAAGGCAGGCCTACATAACCCAGTCCTATGACCGCTACGAGGGCCGATCTATCGCTGATCTTTCGTTCTAAATCCATTTCTTTTCTCATAATACCTTTAATTAGTTTGGACACAGATTTTCGCAGATATGCACAGATAAATATTTGCCTAATTCAGGATTATATCCTAATAATCTGTGTTTATCTGCGTCCAAAAAGGAAATTATTTAAATTATCTCTAATAGAAATATTTAGTTTGGTCGAGGGAAAAGGCATTTTTGATAAGTTCAATCCTTTTGGCCCCTTCCTGGGTTAGGTTAATAGCTACTATGTCGAACCGACAGTCTTGTTGGTGAAGGTGATTCCGTTTGAGATAGTTCAGGGCAACCTTTATCAACTGTTTCTGCTTCCTAGCAGTAACAGCCAGTTGTGGTGGGCCAAAATCTTCATTGGTTCGGGTCTTAACCTCTATAAATACCATACTCTCCTTATCCTGGGCTATTAAGTCTATCTCGCCGAAGGGGCAGCGGTAATTAGTAGCCACTATTTTATAGCCCTTTTTGCGTAAAAAGTCCTGGGCTAGCCCTTCACCTTTTCTCCCGGTTTCAAGATGCTCTGCTACCATAAATTTACAGAAGTTCCTTTACACCCCGGAAGGTCTTGCGATGCCAGGGGCAGGGACCGTATTCTCTCAAGGCAGTCAGATGTTCCTGGGTGCCATAGCCCTTATTCTTGGCAAAACAATATTGAGGATAAAGCTTGTCTACTACCCGCATCACCCGGTCACGGATTACTTTAGCTATTATAGAAGCAGCGGCTATGGAGGCACAAAGGGTATCGCCATACTTAAGGGGCAGTTGGGGGATCAGGGTCTTAATCGGGGCGGTACCGTCTATCAGGATATAATCAGGGGTAATAGCCAGCCTTGAGACCGCCTTTTCCATAGCCAGCAAACTGGCTCTTAATATATTCATCTGATCTATTGCCTCATGCCGCACTATGCCTATGCCCCAGGCCGAGGCCCCTTCCCGAATCAGGTTAAATAACTCCTCCCGCTGGCTGGCGCTGAGTTGCTTGGAATCTTTCAAGCCCCTCAAGCATATTTTTTCTGGAAGAATCACCGCGGCAGCGACTACTGGTCCTGCCAGAGGCCCCCTTCCTGCCTCATCTACCCCAGCTACTCTGCCAAAACCTTGCTCCCGTAAATTATTTTCTATGGAATAAATGGAGGAAGCTCCCTACTCTTACAGGGTTAAATCCTTGTAATTGCTCAATACCCTGGGGTAACCGCAGAGGCGCGGAGAAGGACTTAAATAGGACACGGATAACAGAAATTTGACGGATTTGCTTAAATTTTTTATCGGTGTTAATCCGTACTATTTATTATATCCGTATTCTAAATGAATTGACAATAGTTAATTATTATAAAGACTTTGCGCCTCCGCGTCTGGTTCAATGGTCATTTTCCACAACTTATTGAGTAATTACAAATCCTTTAGCTAATTCCTGAATTCTTCCCGGAAGTCTGGCCGCTCCAAGTCCCTTAATGAAGGATTTAAGTATTTTGCCTAAGCTGCAAGACAGAGACAAAAATACCAAATCTATCCGTAAAAGTAAAGAGGGTAGATAGCTGGAGTTTTAGAATAAACTCCAGTCATTTTCCTGTTGACGGGGCCTTTGGTTTATGCTATAAGAAGGCGGTCTTGGTTTGTCTTACTGTGCTTCAGAGGCATGATCTGAGCCTTTATCCCACCTGAATTATTATTCAAAACCTGAAGTAAGTATGAGCAAAAGAGTTGACCTAGAATGGGACGATACCCATGCCTTACCTCTCAGATTGGATCTGGCGACTAGTTTTGTCTTTCAAAGGATGGTCGAAGAGACCTTTAATGCCGTGGGGCTATACGATCAGAGAGCCCGGATACTAGATGTAGGCTGTGGTATGGGGATAGATACCAGAGAGATGGCCAATAATGGGCATTATTTGGTAGGATTAGAGCCTTCAAGGATCATGTTAGCCAAGGCCCGGGAATGGCTGCAGGGGTGGGGAATAAAGGCCTATTTGGTCCAGGGCATAGGCGAAGATATGCCTTTTAAAGCCAGGAGTTTTGATAAGACGGTTTGCAAGGGCGCGCTGGACCACTTTTACGACCCTGAGGCCGCTATCAAAGAGATAGCAGGGGCTACCAAAAGTACAGGTCGGGTTATTATCGCAGTGACTAATTATGAGAGCTTGGGCTGTCGCTTAGCCAGAATCTATATCAAGATCAAACATAGTCTACTCAACAAAAGGTCCTCGCAAAGAAGGCCCTGGGAAGGATATGGCAAGGCCAATACCCAGCCATCTCCTGAACTTCATTGCCTTTTAGAGCAGAAAAAAGAGGAGCGTTATCCCTGGGACCCCCCGGCGGATCACACCTTTAAGTTTGATTATTTTGTCTTAAAAAAGGCCCTGGAGAAATATCTGATTATTGAGTCAGTAGTAGGAGTATCGCTTTTTTGGAATTTGCCTCATTGGCACAGCGTATTAGAGAGGCTCCCTAAGGCTATTGCCTGGTCTATCCTGATAGTATTGGACAAGATTGCAGCCAGGCTCCCTATCTTTAGTGACGTCCTGGTGTCTAGATGTCGGTTAAAGTAACTCACCTAAGAAAGGAGAAGGAATAATGAATGATTATTCAAGATTGTACGGTGGGTTAATCTGTTTAGGTACAGTATTGGTAGGATTGGGATTCATTGTGGGTATCTTGCGGCAGAGTTATTGGGCTGTAGCTATGCCAGTGGCGTTAGGATTTTTGATCATATTGGGCTTAGGGTTCTGGGTGGGTTGGACAATAATGACTATCAGAGTTGAATCTCCTACCCCGGGCTCAAAATCCGAGTCTGACGAGGAATAGGAGATGCGGAGGCGATGAAGATACTGCTCCTCAGCTATCGAGGTAACCCATATTGTGGTGGACAAGGTATATATATCTATTATCTGGCCCGAGAGTTGGTCCGGCAGGGGCATCAAGTCAAAATGATGGTTGGCCCTCCTTATCCTGAGTCTATGGATGGCATTCCTGTATATCCGATTACTAATTTCAATTTTTTTGGGCGCAAAACCGGGTTTTTACCGCCCGGCAATCCTTTCCAGATCTTTTCTCCCCTCCATTTCTATGAATTTGTGGTAACCCGGTTTAATTCCTTTCCTGAAATGACGGCTTTTAGCCTGCGTGCCTTCAAAAAGGTAGTAGAACTTTTGCGGCATGAGCGTTTCGATATCATCCATGATAACCAATGTCTGGGTTACGGGCTATTGCTTCTCAGGGCACTCAAAATTCCAGTAATCGCTACCATCCACCATCCCTTACACATTGATTGCGGGATTGAGTTTGAACATCGGCCCCATCTTAGAGATAAAGTACGGATGGCATTATATTACCCCTTGCTGATGCAGCGGATAGTAGCCAAAAGATTGGATAAGATCATTACGGTATCTAATAAATCCGCCCACGATATAGAGCGATATTTTCGGGTACCGAGAAAAAATATCCGGGTAGTTTATAACGGGATAGACCTGGAGGCATTTCGACCATTAGCAAACATAAAGAAAATACCTCATAGCTTGATCTTTGTCGGTAATACCGATGATCGGAAAAAAGGCATCTTATATCTCCTGCAGGCCATGCAGTTATTAGAAGACCATATTAAGCTAATTATAGTGGATGGGGGAGCAACACGGAAAGAGTATGCTTCAAGGTTGGTTAGAAAATATGGGTTAAAAGATAGAGTGATATTTCGCGGGAATATTAACCAGAACAAATTGATAGATCTGTATGCAGCGGCCCAGATAGCCGTGGTTCCATCGCTATATGAAGGCTTTGGCTTCCCGGCAGGTGAGGCAATGGCTTGCGGTCTACCCGTTATTGCTACCTGGGCTGGCGCCTTACCGGAGGTAGTAGGAGAGCAAGGAGAGGGGGGGATATTAGTCCCAGCCCGAGACCCAGCCGCCCTGGCTTTCCATATAAAGGGCCTTTTGCATGATGAGAGAAGAATGGAAAAGATGGGAGAATTAGCCCGGAAGCGGATAGCAGAGAATTTTACCTGGGAGAAGGCAGGTCGAGATATTATCCAGGCATATCAGGAGACCCGCCGTGCTTACCGTTAATCTTGATATATTCCAGGTGAAGCCGGGTGAGCTGGTACTAGATGCCGGTTGTGGCACGGGGCGCCATTGCCTGGAATTGAGCAAGAAGGGAGACTACCAAATCTATGCTATGGATACCGATAGAGAGAGCTTATTAAAAGTTCATTATATGATCGAGCTAATGGCCCTAAAGAAAGAGTCTATAGGCAGAATCAGGCTGGTGAAAGCCGATGCCCAAAACCTGCCCTTCAAAGATGGCGCTTTCCATAAGATTATTTGTGCCGAGGTTTTAGAACATATACCAGACGACAACCGAGGGATCCGGGAGCTTGTCCGGGTATTAAAAAAGCAGGGAGAGATGGCGGTAACCGTCCCTACCTGGTTTACTGAAGCCCTCTACGGACGGTTATCCAAAGAATATTTTAACTGCCCGGGGGGCCATATCAGGAAATATGGTTTTCGGGAATTGGCCAAAAAATTATTCCAGAATCAGCTAGAAATCCATGCTGTCCGCTTTGAGCACGCCTTTCACTCTATCTACTGGCTCCTACGGTGTGTTTTTGGGTTAAGCAATGAACTGGCCTGGCTCCCCAGTTGGTATCATAAATTCCTGGTATTGGGTATCCATTCCCGGTTTGCCCAGAGGGTTGAAAGTATCTTAAACCATTTCTTTCCCAAGAGTATTGTTTTTTATACAAGGAGGGGATAAGACCATGGAGAGTGAAAAGACCATAGAGGTAGTAAAGTGTTATATGAGTATTTGCAATTCTTATAGAGTGCAAGAATCATCTACCCTCGAATTAGTCAGTGACGATGTCTATTGGCTGGACCCCCGCTTCCCGCCGTTTCGTGGGAAGGATCAGGCAGCACAATACTTCCAATATGCCGGGCTAGAGAATCTGGTTATGCGGGTAGTGTGGGAGGCCAAAAATATCTTTGCTGCCGGCGAGGAGGCATGTGTAGAATGGTATGCGGAGGCGACGCTGGGGATAAAATTTTCAGTAGAAGGGAGCAGTGTCTTTAGGATAAAGGAGGGGAAGATCTATTATTATCGGGGCTATTGGGATACCTTTATCTGGAAGAGTAATATAGCTTTTCCGCTCTCAAAATCCTTAATGAGTACGATAGCAAGGGTCGGCTCCCAATGGAAAAGATAAAATTCAGCAAATACTTTTTATAGAAACTACAGATTTCTCTGGTCCAAATCTATTTTATCTGTGGAATCTGTGGTTACTATAAACCTGAATCCAGAGCGAATCAATCTCAGATAGCCGCAGAGCTTGTCTCTGCCATGATTAGGCGGTAGCAAAGACAAGCTTTGCAGCTACATTTTGTGCCCGGTAAATCCTTATATGATAAGGATTTTTTATCATTCGTTCTGGATTCAGGATAAAAAATGCGGTGAATATATACTCCTTGTCCTCTCTAACCACAAGTGCCTATCCGGATATCGGTAGGTGAAGGAGAAGCACAGGTAGAGGTGCCGGTCTGCCTAAATCTCGACATCAGCTTGCCCACGGCAAACCCAACTACCGCCGCTCACAGCATACCACCAATAGATAGAAGAAATAAGCCCGGTAAAGTAAACAAACCAAACAATCTTAATAAGGAAAACATAATACCCTCCTCTGGTTAAAGAAAGTGTCACTGCCCCTTTGCTCTTGAAACTACCATCTTCTTAACAGAATAATTCCTTTCTGTCAAGTATGCCATTGGAGATCTCAATGGGATATTGCTTCACTGGCCATATGGCCGAATTGTTATTGGCGATCTATCGGTTATTAATGTAAAATAACTATACTTTCGCACTTTTTCCCAACCCCAAAAGAGCCAAACGCAAAGGGCGCAAAGCTCGCAGAGAAAACTTACTGGATTTTTGAAAGTCCGCACTAGAAGCGAGCTTTTAAAAATTCAACTTTGGTTTTCCTCTCTCTGCGAAATCTCTATGTTCTATGCGTCTGGTTTACATTTTCTGCGAAAGTATAGTAAAATACGATTAATAAATCTGTTTCAAGGGTCAAAGTTCCTTCCGAGATAAGAATCTAACGCAGACAACTGATGCGGGCAGGCGATGAGAAGTGTTCTCTAAAAAGCGGATTTTCATTATATCTATTCTCATATTGATTAGTATAGGCGCTATATTTTTTGGCATAAAATGGTGGACCTATAGGAAATATTTTGTCACCACAGATAATGCCTATGTTAAAGGAGATATTATTTATATAAGCTCCAGAATCCCGGGAACCGTGAACGAGGTCTTGGTAGACAATAACTGGCATGTATTACCCGGACAGACCCTGGTAAAATTAGACCCCAATGATTATGCCGTTAAACTGCGAGAGATGGAGATGGGCCTGCGGCTTGCGGTTGAAGAAGTCGACCAGCGCTATGCGGCGGTAGAGACAGCGCAGGCCAGAGTAAAATTAGCTAAGTCCCAATATGACCAGGCAAAGCTGGACTTAGAAAGGGCCAAAGCCCTCTATGATAAGGGTGTTGTTTCCCGGGAGATATATGACCGTGCTGATACGGATTATAAAGTAGCAGAATCGCAGCTTAATGTTGCCCTTAAAGAACTGGAACATGCTAAAGCGGCCCTGGGAGGGGAATTGGACGGGGCCAGATATGAAAGGGCTATTGTGCAAAAACCCCTGACCCAAAAACAGGAAGCAGAGCTCAACCTTAGCTATACTACCATCAAATCACCCGTAGAGGGGTTTGTCACCCGGAAGACTGTAGAGATAGGGCACCGCATACAGGTAAGCCAGCCTCTGATGGCAATAGTGAAGCTGGACGGTATCTGGATAGAAGCCAATTATAAAGAGACTCAACTGACCCATGTGCGGGTAGGACAGCCGGTAGAGATAGAGGCAGATATCTATCCGGGTTATATATATAAAGGAAGAGTCCATAGTATCAGTTCAGGTACTGGCGCAGCTTTTTCTCTCCTGCCACCAGAAAATGCTACTGGTAATTGGGTAAAGGTAGTTCAGCGGGTACCGGTAAAGATTGTCCTGGAAGAACCACCACCGCCAGATAAGCCTTTACGGGTTGGCCTATCATTGAGCACTACCATAGATACCCATAGAAGGGATGGCTTGCTCCTCCTGTCCCCCGCTAACCACCAGTAATCATTTCCTTCAGATACGCATAATTTCATTTTTCTACTATCCTTTTGGCTTGATATAATTATAGTAAACGACTTAAATAAGTTGAGAGTGGAGCCTCAAGGCCATGAATGTTTCCTTTGTCTTTTACTATAATATATGCAAACCAATAAAAAAGTTGACATTAGGACAATTTAAATATTTTTGGGGATTCAATAGTTCAATAAATTTTTAACCATTCACCGCAGAGATCGCAGAGAACGCTGAGATGGGACACAATCTGAATTAAATATGGGACAGGCTTCAGCCCTGAGTTACCCAAGACCGTAAATCAACCCTTTAGGGTTGATCAAGGCTAAAGCCTTGAGTTACAGGAGCTTTCCTCTGTGCCCTCTGCGTGCTCTGCGGTGAATGATTACGAATTTT
>Ga0156295_1305_pt1 | contig 18548 bp, 12 predicted proteins | sample RifCSPlowO2_12_FD_107943 | JGI IMG/M metagenome (GOLD analysis project Ga0156295, IMG submission 107943) | Nitrospinae bacterium RIFCSPLOWO2_12_FULL_45_22 | reverse complement strand
GGAAGCGCAAACCGAAAAAGCCTAACTGTCCCATACGGGGGAATATCTCCCGGGGCATCTCTTCTTTTTCCTCCCATTCGTCTATATGGGGTACCAGCTCTTTCTCAACAAAATCCCGTACTGTCTTGCGAAATGCCTCATGCTCCACCGTAAAATACCTGCTATCCATTTTCTAACCCCCATCAATCAGATAATTAATTACCACTGAAAAAATTCTGCATAGCAAGCTTTGCCACTCCATAAAAACTTCTTTCGCATCCCACTAACGACAATCCAAACAACCTATCAGATTATTAAGGTATTGTAACTTATATTAGGTCAAAAAAAAGGCATCCTTCATTTCCCAATTAACACTTTGACTTAAAATATTGGGCTTCTTTTTATACCCTTTTCCTCCTTCATACCAAATCCTCCACATTACCAATGGGCAACGATTGTACTATAATTATTGCCCCCTGTTGATATCTGCAAAATCGATTTTTTTAATTTTATCCACAAAGGCTTATACATTACAATTTGGCACATATTGCCCGTTTGGGGTTAACGCTTTGAGAGAGGGATAAAATACTCAGAAATGAATAGGAAAGAATAATAAAAATATCCCCTGGGCCCCCATGAGGTTAAAGCCCAACAATCCTATCCCGAAAACGATCAACAAAAAAGGGAGATATACTAAAGGGGTAAGTATTTTATTTTCCCATTCACAAATAAAGAGAAAATAACCGAGTACCAAAGATAGAGAAAATGCCAAAAGCGCTAAGTTAAAGGTTCTGAGGCATATATAAGTAAGAAATACTCCCAAAATCAGCTCAGTGATCCGGACTGAGCCATGTTCAAAATTTAACCTCTCTAACCAAGACGTTTTTCCTCCACTACCCTCAGCGTAATTATAAAAAGTATCCCCTCCGCCCTTTTCACCCGTAACTAAGAATGCAGCCTTTCCCGTTAAAATATAGCTCAAGACCCCCGTAACGCATACCACCATCAGGGAAAGATACGGAACCGTGGATAGGAAAAGGAGCCGAATTACCTTTATCGGATGGGATAATATAAGGTGGAAGCAGCCAAGCACAGGGGCAAACATCATCAAAAGAGTTACCAGATAAAAATCCCAACTCCAGATAGAGTAAAAACGTTTGTTTAGGAAGTAGGCAGAAGCAATTTTGATCTGAGAGCCTAAGGAAAAGTGATAGGCTTTACTTCAGCAAAGAAATGGGGTAGTAATAAACAATATGCATATCCTGTTGACTCCCCTTGTATCTACATACGGTGTTTCTAGAAATATTCATACACTAAATCCTGTGGGTAGAAGACCTTTACGAGAGTGAAGCGGATATGCAGAATAAACAAAATATCAAAAGAAAAAAGAGGTAAAAGGCGGGGAGAAAAAGGGTGGAGCAAGAGAGGAACACATCCAGCTTCTCAAACCAGGTTACCTTTTTTGATCGCAAAAACGAAGAAAAACTCCTATGAAGGAATTCACAACCTCCCTTCACATATTTTTCTTGTTGCTTCCTAAGCTGCGGGTAAGATTCCGGAAAATCCTCATAACTTATAACATCGCTAACAAAATAGCCCCGATATCCAAACTCTGCGACTTTGGTAGAAAAGGCTAGATCCTCAGAGACGAGCTCAGGAAATCCCCCTATTATCTCCCAAACATCCCGTCTTATTATGCCTCCATGCCCTAGAAATATAAGAAATCCATAATCGTTTCTGGGATAAAAGTAGACTGTCCAGAGGGGAATGATCCCGAGAATCAAATCAGATGCAAATTTGGACTTTTGGAATGGTTTGGGTCGGTGGCTTCCCTGGACAAAAGCGATGCTCTCATCCAATCCAAAATAAGGTATCATCCTCGCTAAAAAATCTTCTGGGATAACCCCGTCAGAGTCTATAATGGCGAAAAAAGGGAAATCATGGACATAATTTCTCAAGGCATTATTTATACTACCGGCTTTAAATCCTTTCCGATCTTTTCTTCGGATCACAGTCACTTTTTCCGGGAACTTTTCTTTAAATTTATCTATTTCCTCCATCCTGTCCGGTTCTGTGCTATCATCCAGAATGAAGAGCTGATAATTTTGGTACTTTTGATTTAGGCAGGAAAGAGCCGCCTCATACTGAAAATCATTTCTGGTCATATAAAGAATAGCGACCTTTGGCTGTTCCGTTGGTTTCAAGGGAGGTGGAGATAGTCGCCTTTTGGAAAATAAGGCAAAAACAAACAGCATGATGAAATAAGTTCCAAAGAGCCAGAATATATTGAGGCAAATAATCATTAGGATTAAAGACATCTTTGCCGGTATAGAGTATGCTTCGGAAAATAACAGCAAGAAACGGGGATTGAACCAGACTACAATACAAACCCATCCCCCAATTAAACTGAGATGCATCAAACTCTTTTTTTGCAGCCCCTTCGGTTGATATTTTAATGCCGTCATGGTTGCCTCCGGTATATTCTTTTCCCTCGTAGCTCGAAAACTGCTCGATGCATTCCCGGACTTTAATAATTCCTCCAGGCTTTTTTAAACTCCCACTATGGGGAATAGTAAAACGAAATAATACTAATGTCTCCTACAATCCTGGTGGAACCGGCCTGGACCGAGCCAGGTTCGGCAAAGGCAGCAAAGGCTTTATAAATACCCTCCGGTAAGCCTGTAGGTAATGTCACAGAAAAGAAAGCAGTGGCGGGAAGATTGTATCCCGGATCAAGTTTCAGGGAATTTCTTACTGGCGTAAAGGTCCCAGGATCATCCAAACTGGATGGTATCAGGTTGGTGAGAGAAGAGTCAAAGAAATAGGCTGAGCCATTTGGGATTATGATACCCAGAAAGACATCCACCACCTGGGTATAAGGAGCGGGGTTATCAATAATAACCGAAAGGACCAGGGTGTCTTCTGGAGAATATTTATTCGCGTTGCCAATGATAATAATGGTAGGCACATAGCTGGGAGTATCACCTATCACAAAAGTAGTCCTTGCGCTATTAGTCTCAATCGGTCGCCAAAAAGAATCAACTATGCTTTTTGGCTCAAGTTCAATAGTAGCAGATGTCCCAGTGTTACCCAGGGCTTTCCATTGGATCGTCGCAAAGATCTCGGGATTGGCTTGCTCGGATGTAGTACCCGTTTGAAAAGCGCTGATGTCAGTTGTACCAGTTGTAAAAGAATTTTTATCGGCAAAGGTATTGCCATAAAATGGTGATTGGTCTGGCGTAGTTACTTGAATAATCTGTAGAATCGCTGGGTCGTAATGTACCGAGATAAAATAAGAACCTATCACCGCATCCCAGGTAAAAAACTTCAGCTTTGTTTCAAAAACCCCACCACTCTGAGGAGTTGGCACAGGGCTGCTTATGGCCATCCATGAAGAACCGGCTTCCACCCTTCCACTGATGAAAGAAATAGGGATAACAAGTAATATCATTACAGCTATGGATATAATGCACTGGAATTTTTGCATGGTCATACTCCTTAAATGATTTAGTTCTTCGAAAGACTTGAAAGAAGCTCATTAGGTTCCTTATTCTTGGTATCACTCAAATCTTATATCATCCACATAGATAGTGCCGGATTGCTCGGCCCACTCAAAGACAATTTCCAGCGATTCAAGATGGCTCATATCAATACCCTGCTTGACATAATGCGCCAGAGGCAGTTTAATGGTCTGCCATTCCCGGTTAATTATTGGCATTTCCTTCGCTCGAAGAGAGATACGTTTAACCGAATCACTAAGGTATATATTAGGTGTCTCACCTCCCCGTTCTCCACGTATACGCATAATCAGATAATTGAACTGCCTGGCATCCATACCGTTCAAACCGGCCCGCCAGGAAGCATAGGAGAACCCACCATTTAACCCATAATCGAGCCCAATCGTCCCCCCATAAGAAATACGCAAGACGGTATTTTCCTGATTTTTCTCTTGCGTAATATCTTTCAGACTACCGGATGAGACAGTAGCAGCCCCGGTCTGCCACGTTGTGTAATTAGCGCCAAGCAGTGTCCAGTCAAAGGGTGCTTCAAAATCGGCTACCTGGGGATAGGGCTTGCTTTCGAATCGCAGGTCATCAATCCATAGCCTACCCTTGCTACTCCTATCTTTATGTGTCACGGAAAAAAACAGGACCTCGGGCGATGAAAAATCAGATAGACCTCTTAGCCCAGTGAGGGGTATCTGAACTTCTCTCCAGCCATCAGTGCCGGGCGTCGAAACATAGGGTCGGATAGAGGTTTTACCTTCGATGCCATGGCTGTTGCGAATGCCGACAGTTAGGTTAGGAATTTCTCCATCTGAGCGCATGCGGAAGGCAAGCGTCGAGTAAGTTGATAAGTCATTCCTGGCGATTGAAGTCCAATAGCCCCCGTATGAATCAGGCCTTGTGGTGTCAAAATTTAAGAGCAGTGCTCTACTTTTATTATCCCTCGGTGCAACCGGTCGTATAGGGGAGGTCGAACCGTCACTCAAGGAGGCATCGAAAAAGTTGGAGCCAGGGGTGAAGTAGGTTCCGGATACCCCTCCGAGCCTATTCCTGCTTTTAGCTTCATTGAAATCATCCACCAGCAAGAGAGGTGGATCGTTAGCTACCTTACCAGGACCAGTGAGTTTAAAGTTATCGATATAATATGTCGCACTGCGCGGATTATTGGCAAACTCCAACTTCATATAGCCCCCCACGTCCCAATTGGCCATGATAATCTCATCAATCCGGGTATAGCGGGTCTGTTGGTGCAGGAGGTAGCGCAAATCAACGCTTACGGTATGCCATTTATCATCGGCAATAATGCCTTGAATGGCACCCAGATTGGCAATATTGACATCGCGGTTCTTAAAATCAACTGGCTTTCCCGTAAATTGCAAATCGTACCAGCGCCCATTCACCTTAAGGAAGAAATCTATCTTTACCTCGGGACCGATGCGATAATCAAAGGTCATGGTTCCGTACTCACGAACATCAAAGGGTCGATCAATTACGGAAGAGGAGAAGTTGCCGCTATGGTTTTCATTGGTAATTTTCAGGCAGTAAGAGCCGTCAGGAGTTGCTGCATTATCACGTGAAAGAACAGCGCCAACCAGGCGGTCACGGTTTTTGAAAGTTCCGAGATCATTTTCAAAGTTGTTTTCCAGAAGAACCCCGGGACGGACAGGTTTCAAAGTCGCAATCTGCTCTTTTGGAGCTAAGGCTTTATGGGACAATTTCTCAGTTTGATGGTGTATCAATGCATAGATAGCTTTAGGTGAGGGTAATTCTTGAAGGTTAGTCTTGAATACAGATGACTTACTGTCATATACTGTTTCAAGCAAGACCCATTTATTTTTCTCGGTATCATAACGCCCGATGCCGATGTTTTCAGCCTTCCGTTTCTTTATTTCTCCCGCATTAACACTAAACTCAAGAGAAACATCCTTGATAAACCTGTCACCAGGTTCACGAACTCTGTACACATGACCGATAATTTCACAACCCTTGCATAAAGTGGGTGTTTCTTCACCAATCTCCGAGAAAGGAAGTATTGTGTAAACTCGGAAAGGATGCGTCAATGCCTGCTCAGGAAAACGCATTACGACTTTTTTGTCAGGACTGATAGCAATGCCAGTAAGAGCCTGGGCAATTGCACGTCCTACCTCTCCGGTTACTCTATCCTCAACCTTCGTGCTGTCTTTCCCGAATACGGTCAGACGAATAGTGTAGACCCCGTTAAAGTCTGTTTCGTCTTCAGGTGCATGCCAAGGCAGGTGAATCCAGTTCTTCAACCCTGTATTCCACGTCGCAAGATTCCCCTTTAAGTTAAGGTCACCCTGCATCCATGAGATGTCTTTGAAGTCAGGGGCACTTTCCTGCGGTTTATCAGATTCTGCAATGAGATGCCACTCAGTAGGATTTGATCCTTTCCCATATTCTACGCGGTAACGAGAGAAGTTTTTGCCAGATGCAATTCCATAAATGGGGATATCGGAGCGGAGGAGAGAATCAGGCCAAGGAACCTTTATCCTTGCTATTAATGTATCATTTGAGTTGTAAGACTTTTCTTCGTGAGCATTGCCGCTTTGAACAAAAGTAGGGCACATACCTCCCAAATAAGGTCCATACAATCGTGGATCAAATGCATCAAAAAAAACTCCAAAGATTGAACGAAGCAATGCTTCACTAAGAATTCCAGCGATTACCGTTGCATCAGCGCCCATCTCATCCATAAGACGGCCAGTCCCCCCCCAACGTGAGCCCCAAAATCCTGTCCCATGTTCAGCGTTGTAACGACTCAAATCATGCCATTTTGCATGCCAGTCAACCCAATTTGATGGGAGTACATTCCAATCTCCTATACCCCCTTTTGGAGTTATTTTCCCGCCGCTTCTGTGTTCCCCAAACCAGTTAAGCCCCCAATTATCACCAATCCAATCTAACACTTCTCCTCCCCACCATAGACCTAAAGGATCTCTTAATGACAAAGGTTGATTGCCGACATAGGAATAAGGATTCAGACTATAATTGATATCTTTTATTGGATCTATCGATATAAATCTACCAAGACTTTTCTCATACCATCTCGCCCTAACATAATATAACCCCGCATCCTCATCCCACCGCATTCCGGCAAAATGCTGAGGAACAGAAGCAATGTTACCGCTTCGGACATTGCCATAGACATCATATGAGTTTGATGCAGTTAAAACGCCCGTATCATTAGACACACCGACAACGCTTCCTAATCCATCTTGCTGTGCCCAGTAGTTCGTGCCATTTGCCGACACAAGAATAATCTCATTAATTGTTGCTCCGTATATGTAACGTTTGATCACCTGACCTGTGGAATTCATTTCTGCAATCAGATCAACCCCATCCCAAATATAACGCGTCTCCTGACCTCCGATTGTCTTGGATACAAGACGACCCTGATAATCGTATCGATAATCGATATGAACTCCGCCGCGATCAACCCTTACGAGGCGATCATCCTCATCCCATCCATACGAAGTTACGTTGCTTCCTGAAGTTCTGGTCTTGAGGTTCCCGTTTGTATCGTACCCATATGTCTCCGTGCCAACCTGCGTATACTGGTCCAGTTCGTTGGTCGTATAGTCAGTTACCACGCCATTGTCTGCCACGCTGGTCCGGTTACCAACTTCATCAAAGGCATAGTTAACCGCCCTGCCGTCGGGATACCTGACGCCAGTCAGTTGATAGGTATCGTCGTAGGTATAGGTGTGTGCCCCTTCGAGGGTGGTCATGGAGGTGCGGATGCCTGCTGCATTATATGTGTAAGTGAACCGGGATTGGATTGTTCCACCCGGCGCGTAATTGGCCAGCGTTGTTAGCCGGTCCAGAGTGTCGTAATCGTATGTTGTATAGGTCCCATTACCAAGGGTTCTCTTTGTCCGGCGGCCTGCAGCATCATAGTCATAAGTCACGATGGTATTATTGCCCGCATCATAAATCCTTTTAAGTCGGTTTGCTGCGTCATACTCATAGTTCAAGGCATAACCGTCCGGGTAGGCCATAAATTTCTGATTCCCTGCGGCGTCGTAGGTATAGGATACGTCATAAGACTCTGGTGTAACTTTTCCCGGTACCTTCACTTTGGTTATGCGGTGCGTAGCGTCACGTTCATAAGCTGTATCGAGAGTCGTCGCTTCCCCCCCCACCTCTTCCACTCTTGCAAGATATCCAGCGGAATCGTATAGGAAGTGCAGTTTCTTTCCGGAGGGATATCTTTTCCATTCCATCCGTCCGGTGGCATCATAGGAAAACGAGATCCTTTCGCCCCGCCGATTAGTAAATCCGGTTACCTTACCCGCGGCATCATATTCGTAATCTTCCTGTGGGCCGTCCGGGTAGGTACGCCGTATCAATCGCCCCAATACGTCGCGCCCGTGGGAGATTACATGCCCTTTGGCATCGGTCACGCTATCGAGATCTCCGGCTGGGTTGTAGGAGAACTGCGTGATATTGGCGAGGGCGTTCTGGAAAGATGTCATCTGGCCCTGGCTATTGTAGGAATATTGGGTTAGCTTGCCAGCACCCTCTTGTACGGAGATCAGGTTCCCCTGGGGATCGTAGGCGTAGGTTTCCTGGGTTGAATCGGGATAGGTCATGGTGATCAGATTCCCTTTGGAATCATAAGCGAGCGAGGTGGTGTTACCCAGCGGGCTGGTTATCCAGGAAGGTTTGTTGAATCGAAGGTCATAACCGAATTGAACGGTTTTACCCAAAGGATTGGTGACCCGAACTACATTGCCGAATTCATCATAGGCGAATTGCGTAGCGTGAGCCAATGGATCAGTTATTTTGATGAGATTTGCTGATGCATCGTATTGGTTCGAGGTCTGAGCCCCATCCGGGGCCTTCACCAGGGTGGGTTGTACTCTGTCGTTCACATAGATGGTCGGTGACCCGCCCAGGGCATCGGTAATTCGCGTGTATGTACCCTGCAAATTACCGCCTATAGTGTAGCTATAAGTAACGGGGTTAGCGCCCCAGGTGCCGGTCTGGCGGATCAGACGGGCATTGGAGTCGTATTCATAATGAACGTGGGCGCCGTCGGGAAAGGCCACCGACAACAACCGGTAGTTCATGATATCGCTCTGTCCAACGCTGTATGCATAGTTGGTTGCGCCTCCGGCAGGGTCAGTAACTTTTTTCAGCATGATGTTCGTGGCATCATATTCGTAGGTCGTTACCCGACCGGCATGGTCGGTGAGCCGTGTGATTCGCCCGGAGGCATTGTATTCCAGGAAGAAGGATTGCCCGGAGGAGTGACGGATCTCCACAAGCCGGTTCGAACCATCGTAAATCGCGCTGATGCGGTTACCGTTCAAGTCTTCTTCGTAATCGAGGCGCAAATCTGAACGGAAACGATACATAAATCCGTTTTTCTCTTTGAGTTGAAACGTTCCATCAGGATCGCGAGTCAGAAGGCCATAATCCCCCGGTGAGGCCGTATAGGTACCATCCGGATTGCTTTGAAAGAAACGGTTGAACCCCTCGGGGCCGTGGAACGCGGTGCGCCCATCCGTATACTCCTCCAGGCTGATATCGTACTTGTGGACCCACCCCCTGCCCAACGGGCCCAGGTACGGATAGTGCGCAGAGTCATGCGGTACCACCCGCCGGAACTCCAGCGGAATCCCTGCCGCAGGGGCATAGGCATCTACAGATGCCGCAACAAAGGGTGGTTCGAAAACTCGGTTGGTTAGCCTTAGCCAGACTTGGATGAAAGGAATTGCGCTGGAGCGTAGAGGTGCGTCCTGTGTTGATCTGGCCGATGGTTCGCTGCTAGAAAGTGCACGGCCAGCGCTGTCGCTTAGGGTTACGGTGATTTCATAGTCTGATGCGGCTGTTAGACCACCTGTATCCCAATGATAGTATAGCGAACGGCCATTCCGCTCAAAGGTCAATGGTTGATCGCCAGAATCGTAGTCCGAATTCGCGGAACGAATACGGACTGTGCCACCGGTAATATTGAAAGGAAAAAATTTCTCAAAAACTTCAATGCGAATCGTATCCCCGATCTGTAGCTTATCAGAACGTCCATAGCGAGGGGCAACCACCACAAACCGGGTGTGGCCCGTAACCTTTTGGGCGATGGCAAAGGCATCTTCCATGTCTATCTTGCCATCTTGCGTGGCATCAGCATCAGTTGGGTTAGGAATAGCAGAGATCTGGTTTACGAGATATCGGGCAATAGTCTGTGCATCATCCAGATTTACCGTTCCATTGCCATCAGCATCACCCATAAGGGCATATCCGTATACTGGAAGCAATATCAGAAAAATACTCATGGCTACAATAAAAATTTTTCTTTTCATTGGTAATTCCCCCTAAAAATGCAAAGCAAGAAAAAACAACGAAAGCCCCTGAATTCCTAAAAAACCGATGCCCATACTCCCAAAAGCTAATAGGACAAAAAGGAGTGGTAATGATATAAAAAAAGATATAGCTCTATTTTCCCAACCATAATGAGCAACGAGGGGACTTAAAATCAGACAGGAAGCGACAGTTAAAAGGGCGAAGTTCATGGTCATCAACGAAAAATAGGTTAGGAGCAAGCCCAATGCCCATTCTAGATGAAAAACCAGTGAATGGTTTGAATTTAAACTCTCCCAGAAGCCGCTCCTCCCATTTTGTAACAGTAGGGAACCACTTGCTGTTTTGTCTCCAGTGGTAAGGAATACAGCCTTTCTTGTAAGAAGATAGGTTAAAATACCACAGGTAGAAACAAGGATAAGAGAAATATATGGGACAGCAGATTTGAATAGAAGTTTGATAATCTTTTGGGGGTGAGAAAAAATTTTCCCGAAATAGCAAAAGATAGGTGAGAACATGCCTATAAGTGTGATCAGGTAAAAGTCGAGGGTCCATAAATTCTTAAACCTCGGTTCCATAAAATAGGCTGGCATCAACTCGATACTATGCCCAAAAAGACTAATGGAAAGAGTGTGTTTTTCTGCTAATAGTATGGGAAGAACCGCATTGGCGATAAAAATATAAATCAGGAAGACGGCTGGAATAAACAGGCTGAAGGAGGAGAATAATACGTCTAGCTTCTCTGGCAACGTTACACGCTTTGATAGGAGAAAAGGCAGAAATTCATGATGCAGGTATTCGCATGCCCCCTTGACCCACTTCTCATGCCGCTTTCTGAATTGCTGATAGGTCTCAGGAAAATCTTCATAGCAGGTCACTTCCCGGACAAAGTACCCTCGATAGCCGAATTGTCTTATCCGGGTTGCAAAGGCTAAATCTTCCGAAACAATTTCAGGAAATCCACCAACCTTTTCCCATACATCACGCCGAATTAGGGCTCCATGGCCGTAAAAAATGACAAACCCATAGTCATTTCTGGGCGGCTGATAGACATCCCAGTGAAAATTGATACCCAGTGCCAAATCCTGGGCGAATTTTGATGGTTGATGAGGATTTTGCTCATGATGGGCCTGAACAAAGGCAATGTTTTTTTCAAGGTTAAAATAAGGCACGAGTTTCTCCAAAAAATCCGAGGGGATAACCTCATCGGCATCGATAACAGCAAAGTATTCATACCGGATGGCATGGTGCCGAAGGGCATTATTTAGGTTCCCTGCTTTAAAGCCACTCCGATCTCGTCGCCTGATAATAGTGGTTTGTGCAAGATGAGAATAATGAAACTGGTCGATAATTGCTTTATAGGTATCATCTGTACTGTCATCTAATATATAAACATGAAAATTGGAATAGGATTGGTTAATGCAGGACAATGCCGCCTTTTCCTGAAAATCGTTTCTTGTTGTATAGAGGATGGCGACGCTTGGTGAATGAACCGGATTCTCAGCTACGGGGTATTTTTTTGAAAATGAAAGAATCTTGGGAAGGAGAAAGAAGAGATGAAAAATTCCATAGAGCCAGAAGAAATTGAGAAAGAATATGAAAATGATATAAACCGATTTGGTAGTTAGAGATTCAGAACCGCCTAAGACAGAGAAAAGTTTGGGATTAAAATGCCCAAGACAGATTAGCCAGCTAAAGATAATGCCAGCATACATGAAATTATTTTTTCTAATTTCCTGCTCCATTACATACAAGAAAATACAAGGGAATATATTTTGTTGAGGAAGTTATTGATTCATTTCTCAAAAACGATATCGTCAATTAAAATTGCACCACTTCCACTACCAAAAGTATATTCGAAATTGATAGAAAGCATATTTACATCTCCCCAGTTTTGTATGGCCTTAAACCATTTTAAAGGGATTGTTGCTCTCTGCCATTCAACTGTGACACCTTCCTTTAATGCTTCATTAATAAGTATTTTTGTTTCATAAGTTGCGTCTACCTTTCCTCTTAAACCAACCTTAAACTTTTCGCCACCTTTTACACCCTTAACATAAAAAGATAGATAATTAAAAGATTCCAAATTAAGATGTCTGAGATCACTCCAATAGCCCCCATATGAACCTTCTTTAGCAGTATCCCATTGAATATACAATGAGTATTTGCTTTCATTCAATGACTCTTTTTGCTTATCTTGGCTGAAAAATAAATAGCAGTGACCAAGGTTTTTTTGGTCAGAAAATGCGCCGAAATCATGCCCCAGAGAATTGTGTTTTCCCGGTTTTTCAAAATTGTCTACAAGGATCTTATCTGATATAGGTTGGGCACCGTGAGTAATATAACTAAAAGACAGGAATGGACCTATGCCCGTGATAAGTATGACCGAAAAGATGTTCAGCAATAGTCTTTTCAATATAGTTAGTGATAGTTGGACCATGGGTAATGCGAAATTATTGTCATAACTATTTCATAGAAATTGTAATGCCTCACCAATAGTTAAGGGAAAATAGTCCAAAACCTTAGGTGGTAACTATTAAAATACGATAATATACCATTTTTTAACCAATAGAAAGACCTTTTCTTTCTAAGGTTTTAGCCCCTTTTTATTTTAATTGTCGCTTAGATGTGACCACTACAAAAATCTAGCTTTTTACCCAATGTAAAAGGATCTTAAGTAAAAACCTACCCCCTATCAGCCGGGGATACGGGACTTCTATTGCCTTTTCTCTAAAATATATCTCCCTTTTGCCCTCTTTCTCATCCATCTCCACAATTTCCTTATACCCAATCATTTTCTCTCAGTATATCCTGGGTCCCCTTCTACCTATATTCAACCCAACTTTGCCGTTACTATGACGGGGGCCTAAAAGCATTGGCAAGGGCTTTAGCTTTGGACCAATTCTAGCTCCTGAAAACATAACTTATTATTTTAAGGGGCCACAGTTGTAACTATTTTTATCGCATTATTAAAAAATAGTAACGAAGGTTCCCTGATAACCTCCTTTTCGCTAGACAATGATGAAGTATTTGCCCGGGTAAATACAGCAGTAGAAGTCCCTGTGCAGGAAAAACTTATATCCTCATATGTGCCTGTTGCTATTCCTGAACCATTCAGATTGAACTGATTTCCGCTAATATTACCTTTTGCAGTAAAGATATTCTGCGTAATATTAACGTCTTCCTCGAGCGGGATGACAAATTGGCCTGATACCTGAATGTTATTACCCTGAATTGTTCCAGTTCTATCAACATTAAAGGAAGAAGCTGTCCAATTCACATTGCAACCTTTTTGATTAATATTTATTACCCCTGAACCGCTTATAGTTTCCGTCTCGCTCTCTCCTTCGGCTGTACATGTCACAGTCACGGTTTCAGACCAATTCCATAGTCCAGAAATATTCACACATTCTGGATTAGCTACAGATATTTCAAACCGCCAGGCCTTCTCCTTAGCTGCTACACCATTCACATCTTTAGCGTTTACAGATACCCTGTGCTCTCCCTCAGCTAAGTCATAACTTGGGGTATAGGATAACTGTACATTTGAACCGGCTCCGCTTACATTATGAGAAACAAGGGAGCCATCCAGAGTCATTCGGATAGTAGAGAGGTCAATCTCAGAGTTGTAACTAGATCTAACAGTTGCAGAAATGGTTGGTCGCCTATTTGAGATTGTACCGATAGGATATTCATTTATAATCTCAATTGCGCCCTGTGCCGAGGTATAGCTAAAAGATACCAGGCTGACCCCTCCGATAACCTGAATAGATCCTGATTGGGCAGAACCGGGTTCAGCTAGGAAAGCAAAAACAGCATAAGTGCCATCAGGAATGATGGGTAATTTGAGTGAGAAGAACCCCGGAAGTTGCAAATCGAATCCTGAGGGGAGAGTAACATCATTCCCAACCGCAGTAAAGGTAGCATGATCCCTAATATCACCTGGCACTAGATTCTTGAGGGTTTCATCGAAGAAGTAGATGGCTCCATTGGGTAAGATAAAACCCAGGTAGACATCCACTGCCATTTCCGCCCCGGGATTCCTCAGACTCACAGCAAGGGACAGGGTATCCCCGGAACGGAAGCTGGGACCATTTGTAAAAATCTTTATTTCTGGTAAAGATGACTCCACATATCCCCTCTGGGGGATTAGGACCAGAAGAGCAAATAAAAGAATAAAAAAGATTTTCCGCGCCATAACCTCCTCCTTTTTGCCCGCGCTGAGCAGATAACGTTACGAGTGCTTGAGAAGGTCGAAGCCTTTGGCTATCAACCTCAATCATTCTGTATCTGCCGGGACGGCCACTCTTAAAGTTGAAAATTAAAAATTTCTTAACCATTTTTCCCCCCTTTCATTAGTTAATTGGGTTATTGCTCGTTAAGAACAAGGCACTAACCTAATAGCCTTTACCACCCATTGAAGCATTTGTCCTTTGTGCTGAATTTTCACTAAAAACCAACAAGCCCCAGCCCAAAGAAATAGAGACCGCTTTAATAATCCTACCGCGAATTTACTTACTAAATGTGATATAGGCCAGGCTAACTTCTCCGATTATTCTGGGTGAACCTGCCTGCACCGAGCCTGGCTCTGCTAGGGCCGCAAAGGCAATGTAGTCACCTTCTGCCAGTTCTGGAAGCCGTACCGAGAAGACCTCGGTTGGTGGTAAACTGAAGCTCCCCGGGATGTCCAGAGAGGTGCGGGCAGCAGTAAAGGTTCTCGGATAATTAGTTTGTGCTGGGATCAGGTTGGAAAGAGAGCTATCGAAAAAGTAGAGGCTCCCATCTGGTAACATAAAGCCCAGGAAGGCATCGGCTACAATGGCCTTACCCGGATTATTGAGGCTGACCAATAGCTTCAAATTGTCTCCAGTGGTATAAGAGGATCTGTTGGTGTAGACCGCAATGAGCTTATCAGAGGCATTAATGCTCACCTGGGTATCAGGCTGCTGGGGTGGGTCCTCTTCGTTACCGACATTATCCCTGGCTATGCTGTAGAATCGGTAAGTATGTCCGAATTGACCGATAAATTCCGCCGAGGTAGCCGTGGTATTAGTAAGCCAGGGAGTGTAATCGCCGCCATTATCGGATACATAAATGGTATAATCCCTTAATCCACTGCCTGATTCTCCATCGCTTCCAGACCAGCTAACCTTGAAATCAGTGGTAGTATACGCAGATGATAGGGGTAAAACACCGCTTGTTGGTGTATCTGAATCAATGGTATTGAAGACCTCTGGTGTATCCATGGGGTCCGGTGGTATGCCGACTTCAAAATCTATTGTTGCCTTATTCTTAATAACTGTCCCGGTCGGGAGGCCGGTTTTTGGCATTATACTGAATGAAATCCAGCCTCTTCCTCGTGGGTCAACAGCATCTGTATTTGGTGGAAGGAAGTCAGCCAGTTCTCCAGTATCAGGATCTTTGCCCCGGAAAAGACATTCAAATGCTCCGGTTGCTAACTTTAGGTTGCAATTAACCTCAACAAGTGCAGAGATATCCGGCCTCAGATCAACCGTGCTCTGAAAGTTATTGTCCCCCTCCGGCACGTTAATTATCTTTTCACCAATCTGCATATCACCAAATGAGAAGGTTGACCAATCGAGGTTAAGATCAAGTTGGTCAGTGATGAGCACTTCCTGTGCTGCAGCAGTGGCGGTCTCGAGGTTTTCAAAAAAGACCATATAGCCTATCGACTGACCATTACTTACAAAATGTTTCAGCTGACCTTGAGGCGTACCTGCAAAGTCGAAACCAACAAGGCTTTCCTTATCATTAGGGTCGATAGCTGCAACACTAGAAAAAACTTTTTCCATACCACTACCAAATTTCTTAAAACACTCATGGTTCCTGCTAATAGAGTTCAGCTTCACTTACCCATTTTTTATCCCTATAAATTATGTCAAAATTAAGTAGAAAGACCAATCCCCAACAATAAGTGGATAGCGCTTTATCCTTTTCAAACTTATATGTACACCATATGCTGGTGTATTTACTTATGTTGTTAGGATCTCCCGGATCTATGCCATACCTTTTACGGAGATTATCAACTCGCCTTTGCAATTCTTCTTTGCTAAGAGTTCGGGGTAAACGATAGGCTCCCCAATATGTCCAACCAGGATACGGATTATCCTTCAAGTTTTTTATGTTTATGTCTGGATCAGAATCGGAACTGTCAGGCATTATTTCTATGAAATCACCATCTCCTAAAGACTTTGCCGCATGCCAGGTCAATCTCCCAGAAGTCCGTTCTGAAAAAGGGTTGTTTGAGTACTTTGGGAATTAGCATTTGTTGATTCCATAAATAATTCTTCAAAAGCAGATTTTGCAAAAGAAAGCACAGAAGAGTAAATTACACTTCTATCCGTCGTAATATAAGCATTTATTTTCCATTCTCCAATTTTAGGAGCATTAACTTCCAGTTTTATAGAGCGAGTAGAGCCTGGTGGTAACTCCGGAACCCCCAAAACGGTCAAATGATATACCTCTGGATCAGTGGTTGTATAATTAGAAGAGCTACTATCAGGAGGAAGCGAAGCGAAGTTGCCCAAAATTTCATATTTAATCTCCATTGGTAGTGCAATAACCAAATATGGGTAATCAGCATTAATATTACCAGAGTTTCCATATTGAACAATGAATGCTTCGGTCCTTCCCACCCTTACTCTATCTCTTCCCACGATATCTACCCACAGCTTCGCCTCGCCGCCTTCTTCGATGGTAAATGCCTTGGGTAAGGTAGCTGACTTGCCATCAGGATTGGTGACTACGACATCATAAGTGCCGGAGGCCTTGCCGGTCAGATCAAAGCTGGCAGTTATATGGGATGAGTCTGTGACATTTACTTCTACTGCATTAATATCAGGATTGCCTTCCCTGGTTAGCTTGACAGAGGCACCTGATTCGAACTTAGCCCCCGTGATGGTTGTAGTAACAACACCAGTATTCCCCCCTTTATTCGGCGTAATCGAGTTTACCTGAAACCCAACATATGACAAGCTTAACTCATAATTTCCGCTATCAGTACCACCGTAATCATCTGCTACAATGGTATAAGTACCACTACCAGGTAGGGTGCAGTTTGTTATCGCTGCATAGTAGCTTCCCCATGCCGAATAGAGCTTACTTCCACCCGAGTCGTATAGCTTGATCTGGGGATCCAGACCCCCTGATGTCGTCTGCATCCTCACCACTACCACATCACCAGTACTACCAGAGAAGCTGTAGGTATCTCCCTCACCAGCGGCATCGATTGAACACTGGATTGTCTCGCCGAAGCTAATGGTTGATGGGCAGGTAGCAATGGCTTTCTGAGAAGGTCTGGATGACAAGTCAGATTGGGATTCCTGCAAAGGCGGTGATGTCCAGAGAGACTGGAGGGCATAATAGATAGCCCTGGGCTCCATAATATCCGGGTAAGGACCATTATCGGTGGACCGCATGATACCCCGCCACTCCTCATTTGCATATCTATCAGGCTGTGATGCATCTGGATGCCCGCAGAGGCTATGAAAGGCAGGATCAGCATCGGGACAACCTCCCCCTTTCTCCGAATGCTTCCCCTTCCACCACTCATCACTATACGCCATCATTACCCCGCCCGCGACAATATCCGAATTGGCTACTATCTCCTGCCATAAGGATTCAGCAAAAAGGGACTGATAAGGGGCATCTATATATTCCTAACCCAAGTTGCTAATTAATATAAATTAAATATAAAATAGTTCTTCCTATGGAAAACTATAAACAGTTAATCATAGGAGGAACAAATGATAGAAAAAACAATTATAATTTATACTATAGTTGATGATATTCTCAAAGCAATTAAACATCAAGAAGACAAAAGATGACAGATTCGGAAGTTATCACAACAGCATTGATATCTGCCATTGTGTTTGCAGGCAATATAGAGAGAGCCAGAGTAGTTCTGCATGAGACTGGTCTCATCCCCGATATGCTTGAAAAATCCCGTCTTTGCAGGAGAATCCATGCCCTCTCTGATCTCATTGTAAGCATCTTCCACCAGCTTGGTATTGTTTTCAAACAAGCCAATATCTCTATGGAGTATGTATTGGATTCTTTTCCTGTTCCTGTTTGTGACAATATCCGCATAAAGCGCTCTCGCATCGTCAAATCTGAAGAATACAGAGGATATATACCTTCCAAGAGACGATATTTCTATGGTGTTCGAGTCCATATCCTTGCTACTTCTGATAGAATTCCTGTTGAGATTACCTTCTTTGCTGGTGCCACACACGATTCAAAGGCTCTATATGAGTTACCCTTCTACCTTCCTGAGGGAAGTGAAATATATGCAGATGCCGTCTACACCGATTACACTATTGAAGATGACCTTATGGAGATGGATAAAATCAAGCTCTCTCCAATGAGGAAGAAGAATTCCAAACGTTGGGATGAACCTCCCATACGGTGGTATAAAAAGTATATTCGCAAGAGGATAGAGACAATATTTTCTGAAATTTCTAATTTTTTCCCCAAGAAGATTCATGCTGTTACTTTTGATGGTTTCTTACTTAAGGTTATTTTGTTCGTATTTGGTTTTACATTGAATAAAGCTTTTTGTTAAACGCAACTTGGGTTAGTAACAATAGGATTCTTTAGCATCCGGATTGAGCCAGCATTTTGGGTCTGGACCTTGCAGGTCCCCTCCATAAAAAAAGGCATTACCCCGGCAACCAAAGCAGACATTATTATTCTCACAATTACCGCATTTGCCCTTAA
>Ga0156295_1224_pt1 | contig 18704 bp, 15 predicted proteins | sample RifCSPlowO2_12_FD_107943 | JGI IMG/M metagenome (GOLD analysis project Ga0156295, IMG submission 107943) | Nitrospinae bacterium RIFCSPLOWO2_12_FULL_45_22 | reverse complement strand
AGGGTTAAAAAACTATTTTCCTTTTGTCAAACTGTTAACTACTTTTGAAGGATGGCTAAAATGGTGATCGTTATTTGGAGATTGGGCAAACGATTCATAGCCCCGGAGATGTTTTTGAGGAAAAGCCTGTCTGACAACTGATCCCTGAGCCCTGTAAACTGTTACCAGGGCAGGATTGTTTTTGGATATTGACGGAACAAAAGGAATGAAATATGCTAAGAGAAAAATAAATTGTAAGGGGGAAGTGTTATGGAGCTGAAGGATATTTTGGTAGAAAAGCGGGACGGGATAGCCAAAGTTACTCTTAATCGGCCTGAGGTACTGAATGCCTTTAGTATAGAGATGCGGGAAGGGATAGGGACACTATTTGAGAGTTTTGTTAATGATGAGGCAGTGAGGGTGGTTGTGCTGACTGGTGCGGGTAAAGCCTTTAGTGCGGGGGGCGATATCAAAGGGTGGGGTGATTTGAAGGATGAAGGGCGGAGGAAGTTGATAATGACCCTCGCCCACCGGGCTGTCAGCGCTGTAACAATGCTGGAAAAGCCGGTAATTGCCATGGTCAATGGTGATGCTGTAGGGGCGGGCTGCAACTTGGCCCTGGCCTGTGACCTGGTTATAGCAGCCGAAGCGGCCCGTTTTGGGGAAGTTTTTGTCCGGCTAGGCCTGGGACCTGATTGGGGCGGGGCATATTTCTTGCCCCGGTTAATCGGGCTGGCTAAGGCAAAAGAACTCCTGTTTACTGGTAAAATAATCAGTGCCCGCGAAGCGGAACAGATAGGGTTGATAAATCAAGTGGTTCCGGCTGACCAATTGGAAGAGACCGTAATGAACCTGGCTGCTCAGCTAGCTCAATCCGCTACCCGGGCCATCGGTATGATGAAGACCTTCCTGCATAAAGTATGGCAGATGGATTTAGCCAATGCCCTCCAATATGAAGCCTATGTCCAATCCGAATGTATTAAGACAGAAGACCACCAGGAAGCCGTAAGGGCCTTTCTGGAAAAAAAGAAGCCTGTGTTTAAAGGCAAATAGTTTAACAACTTGGGTAGGAGGTATGGAGATGAAAGAATGTCAGGGGCCATTGCAAGGATTGAAGGTATTAGATCTAGGCGTAGCGGCTGCCGGGCCAGTGGGACCAACTCTGCTGGCTGAGCTAGGGGCAGAGGTGATCAAGGTAGAGATGCCGGAAATGGGTACTCTGATCCGGCGTATCCCACCCTTACATCAGGGGGTATCTTTATGGAAACCCATAGATATGCGGAATAAAAAATCTATTGCATTAGATATGCGGACTGAGGAAGGGCAGAGGATAATAAAAGAGTTGCTCAAAGAATATGATATTGTTTCAGAAAATTATCGGCCCGGGACCTTTGAGCGCTGGAATCTGGGTTACGAAGATATGAAGAAGGTCAATGAGAAGGTTATTTTTGTCCGGGTAAGTGGCTTTGGCCAGGAGGGGCCATATAGTCGGCGGACCTCTTATGATGCTATTGGGTCGGCTATGGGTGGGATGATCCATCTGACTGGCTCCCCGGATGGTCCACCATTGCCCATCGGAATGGCCTACTGTGATTATACCTCAGGGGCCTTCAATGCCCTGGCAGCCCTCATTGCCGAGTATTACCGGAGGAAGACCGGCCAGGGTCAATGTGCTGATATAGCCCAATATGAAGGGTTCTTCCGTTTCATGGAATTTTCTGTAGCAGCTTATGATAAGCTAGGGACCGTAAGGCAGCGGAGTGGTAACCGTCACCCCAGCTTTGCCCCCTCTGATACTTATCGAACCAGAGATGGTAAGTGGATAACCATCTCAGCCGGGGATGACAAAAATTTTGCTAAATTAGCCAGAGTTATGGCTAAAGATATCGGATCCAAGGACTTACAAGCTGACCCACGGTTTAAAAATATACGGACCAGGGCAGAAAACAGTGAAGCAATAAACGGGATAGTAGAAGGCTGGGTAAAATCTTATCGGGCTCATGAGATTATCCCCATCCTGGAAAAGGTCAATATCCCCTTCTCTCCGGTATACAATATCAAGGATATCTTTGATGATCCACATATAAAGGCCAGACAAGACCTGATCGAGATTGAAGATTGCGAGTTAGGAAGAGTTATGGTACCAGAGGTAGCCTCCAGGTTCTCTAAGACCCCGGGCCGGATAAGGGATGGAGGTCCAAAGCTCGGGGAGCATAATTCCCTCCTTGCTGAGCTGAAGCCCAAAGCTGTCCCGGGCTCTATCAAAGCGACCAGCACCGTTCAAGCCAACCCTCCGCTAGGAGGACTAAGGATAATAGAGTTAGGACAGGGCTTAGCCGGTGGCTTTAGCTGTACGCTCCTGGCAGACTTTGGCAGTGAGGTAATAAAAGTTGAAGATCCAGGTGTAGGGGATATCGTGAGGCACCTGCCACCGTTTTATAATGGCACCTCCTTATGGTGGGCGGTAGATGCCAGGAATAAGTGCTCCATTACCCTTAACCTGAGATACCCTGAAGCCCAGGAGGTCTTTAAAAAGCTGGTAGCCGTGTCAGATGTAGTGGTGGATGGTTTTCGGCCCGGTACCTTAGAAAAGTGGGGCTTAGGTTATGATGAGTTGGTGAAAGCTAACTCGAAGATAATCTTGCTCCGGGTAACCGGTTTTGGTCAGGAAGGCCCTTATGCCCACCGGCTGGCCTATGAGCCTACAGCAGCAGCTATAGGTGGTTTCCAGGCCCTTACTGGCTCACCGGATGGCCCTCCTTCCAAACCTAGCGTCTCTATCGGGGCTTATATTACCGGGATATTTGGCGCTATTGCTATCCTGGCCGCCCTGTATCATCGGGACCATAAAGGTGAAGGCCAATGGATAGACCTGGCTATGTATAGCCCATTTTTACGCTTCGCCCATGATAACATCCCCGCTTACCATAAACTCGGACTGGTAAAGGAGCGACTAGGCCCGGTACTTAATATAACTGGCAATGCCGGTATCCAGGTGGTCTTCCCGGTAGGTGATGGTGGTTGGATAGCTATGCTCCTGGTAGAGGATAGAGACTTTGCCCGGTTTGCAGAAGCCGTGGGCAGGAAGGAGCTAGCCCAGGACCCTAGATTCACCACTATCGTCCACCGGGTAGCAAATTGCAAAGCCCTGAATGAGATAATAATCTCTATCTTTAGTAACTATACTACCAAAGACTTAATCCAGTTATTGTGGCAAAACCAGGTCCCAGCCAGCTTAGTCTATAGTGTAAAGGATGCCTTTGAAGACCCCCATTACCAGGCCCGGGGCAGCATAGTAGAGGTAGAAGACCCCGTGCTGGGGAAGGTCAAGATGCAAGGTATTGTACCCAGGTTCTCCCTGAGCCCCGGCTGCATAAGGAGGTTGGGTCCGGGGTTGGGCCAGGATAACGAGGAAATCCTGCAGGCATTAGTAGGCTTAAGTGTTGCTAAAGTCCAAGAACTTAAGGCTGCCGGAGCAATATGATAATCGCCCTATTTGGTGATATTCACGGTTTTTTCGAGCATGGCCGCTCTTCTGCTATCCAGGTCTTTCATGAGGTAGTTGGCTCCCTCGAAGTAGACATTATCCTCCAGGTAGGGGATATGTGTTATTACACCTCCCATGCTCAACCTATACATTGGATCTATGGAAATAATGATTCTGTGGCAGTGATCCAGAAAATCGAAAGAGGAGAGGGTAGCCTGAATAACCTCATCCCTATTAAGACCGGCGAGATCCTCACTTTTCAGAAAGGGAGCGAGATGATAAGGCTGTCGGGCCTCAATGGGGCTTATGACCCTTTTCTCTACCCCCTCCTCAAGGATCAGCTCACGGAAGAATGGCAGAAGGGATACTTTGTAAAAGAAGACCTGGAGGCCTGTCGTGGCTTGAAAGGGCTGGATATTTTTCTGGCTCACGGCTGCCCCTGGGGCTTGGGTTTTGAGTGGCGAGGGCAGGATATGGGTGATAAGCCCTTGCGGTGGTTATTAGATGAGATAGAGCCACAGTTTATGTTTTGTGGTCATACCCATCTCTATAAGGAAATAATTTATAACCATGAGGTACGGGTCATCTCCCTGGCCGAATTCAAGCAAGAATATTATCTGCTAGATACTTTGACCGGGGAATTGACCCGTATACCCACTATGTAATCGTTCACCACAGAGGCACAGAGACATGGAGAAGTTAGAATATACCGCTTCTCTTATTCTTTTTTTAGTGCTCCTTCGTGGCTGAAACAGTTACTGTTTGGGCTTTGAATGTTGGTATCTGAACTTATGATTTGTTGGTGGAGGCGGCGGGAATCGAACCCGCGTCCGGAAACCTTTGGCTCGAGGCCTCTACATGCTTATTCTGTGTTTAAGCTCTTCACACCCTCCGATCCCCACAGACAGGGATGGATTTAAGGTGCTAGCCCGGATTAGTTCTTATCCCTTTCTCCTCCAGGCAAAAAGAAAGGAACCAGGCCCGCTAGTCGGCGCCCTTCTCAACCCCACGGGCGAGAGTTGAGAGGACGTTAGCTGCGATTAAGCAGCTAAGGCATACTCATAAGAGTTTGCGTTTATTTTATTTCCCATTTGTTTTACGAGCTAACGGGACCTCGGCATGCCACCTCAGCCTCAACTATCCCCGTCGAACCCATTTCGCCCCCAGAATGCAGACTAAATAATAGTTTAACACTCTTTCCTTTGTTTAGCAAACTATTTTTGCTTTTCCCGGAGACTTCTTTCTAACTCCATTTTGGCTGAACGGCGTTTTAGTTCTTCACGCTTATCATAAACTTTTTTACCCTTGGCTAAGGCCAGCTCTACCTTAGCCAGACCCCGAGAAAAATATACCCTTAAAGGTACTAGCGTAAGACCTTTCTCAGTGGTTTTTCCCACAAGTTTCTTGATCTCTCGTTTGTGTAGCAAGAGCTTTCGGGGCCGTAGGGGATCATGGTTGAATTGACCGGCCTGGGGATAGGGGCTGATATGGAAATTATACAGATAGACTTCACCACCCTTTAGTCTAGCATAGCTATCTCTCAGGTTCCCCCAACCCTCACGAAGGGACTTTACTTCGCTGCCCTGCAACACCAGCCCTGCTTCGTAAGTGTCCTGTACCTCATAGTCATGCCAGGCCTTCCGATTTTGACAAACCGTCTTCTGAGTCATAACATAAAAAATTTTTGTTCCCTTCAACAAATTTGGCAGAAAGCAGTTGACAATCAGGTTTTGATTAATATAATTGAAAGTTTGGGCTCTGTTGCCAAATTCCTACGGAACAAAGCAAAGTGTAATTTAATAGCATAGCAATTTCCTTTTTGGACGCAGATGACGGCAGATTTTTAAGATTATAAATTCCTCTGCTATCGAGTTATGGATCATGCGTAGCAGATTATGGACTAAACTCTGCAACACACAACTCATAAAAAGAGTTATCTGCGTGAATCTGCGTCCTAAATACTACTTAATTATATCACGAATATAAATAACGCATTATGGAATCAGTGACTTTTTTCTGGGGTTGTCAAATACCGGCTCGATTCCCCTTTATGGAGAAGTCAGTCCGGCTCCTCATGAAGCAACTGGGCATTAAAGTAGAAGATATTCCAGGGTTTACTTGCTGCCCGGAAAAGGCCCTGGTCAAAAACCTGGACCCAAAGGTATGGTACCTGACTGCAGCCAGGAACCTGGCTGTAGCCGAAGATGCTGGAGTAGAAGTGCTCATTGAGCCTTGTAATGGCTGCTATAGCACCTTGAAGACGGTAAAGACATCTCTAATTTTAAATCTTTCTCTTAAGGATGAAATAAATCGGAAATTGGAAACCTATGGGTTAGAGTATCAAGGCCGGATTACGGTAATGCACCTGGCAGAATATCTTCATGACAAGATAGGCCTGGCTAAACTAAAGGAAGGTATCATTGAGCCTTTATCAGGGATGCAGATAGCGGTACATTATGGCTGCCACATGATCCGGCCCAGCTATGCCATCCAGTTTGACGACCCCCTCTTGCCGCAAAAGTTCGATGCCCTGGTAACAGCGCTGGGGGCGAGGAGTATCGAATATCCCAGGAAGATGCAATGCTGCGGTGGTGAGTATAGCAATGTTGGCAGTATGGAAGAGGCATTAATTATGGCCCGGGAAAAACTCCTGGAGATAAAAAGCCTGGATATAGATGCTCTCGTGGTTATGTGCCCTGCCTGCTTTATGCAATTCGATAATAAGCAGTACATGATGCAACGCCAGGGCGAGGATATGGCTATACCAATATTCTTTTATCCCGAGCTGGTCTGCCTGGCATACGGTATCATGCCGGATGAGATCGGCCTTGCCTTCCATAGGATAGATACACAACCTTTTTACGAGCGCCGCCATGCTCAGTCGGAAAGAATAAAGAAGATTGAGGAGGGGTTTGATTTAGAGTCCCTGGAGCGTTGTTATCAATGCCGGGCCTGCCTGGATGATTGCCCTGGTTGCTTGAATTTTCCTGATTTCCAGCCCGATCAAATCATGGAAAAGATACTAGAAGGAAAGGTAGAAGAACTCTTAAACCGGCAGGATATATGGCACTGTCTGGAGTGTCATACCTGCTATGAGCTATGCCCCCAAAGATACGGTATGGAAACCGTCTTCACTACCTTGAAAGGTATGGCTATGACTAAGGGTTTAATACCCGCTACGGTCAAGCAGGCCATCGAGACTTTTGAGAAGAGTGGTAAGCTAGGCGAACCACAAAAGACCCAGCGGAAAAAACTAAATCTACCAGAACCACCAGCAAGTGGGGTAAAGGAGTGGAAAAAGATTGTGGCTAAAAAATAATCCGAGACCAGATTATAACTATCAAAAAGACATTAGTGGTTGTGGCCTTGCGGGGATAATCCATCGCCAGAGAAAGCTTATTCCAGGTTCAGAGATAGTCAAATCTATAAATCTGATGAATGACCGGGGTAATGGGCTAGGGTCAGGTTTTGCTGCCTATGGTATCTATCCGGAATATAAGGACTACTATGCCTTCCATATCATGTATGGCGAAAGGGCTGATATAGAAGGCGTGGAAAGATTTATTAGAGAGAATTATGAAGTTGCCAAGATAGAGCGGATACCTCATTATCATGTGAGCTCGATTGTCTTTCACCCCCGGCTGCGGCGCTATTTTGTTAGGCCGAAAAAGGACCGGCCTGATAGGGAAGTGGCCGAGCTCTCCGATGATGACTTTGTGGTTCGGACAGTAATGAAGATAAACGTGGAAGAGAATGGTGCCTATGTATTTTCTAGCGGGAAGAATATGGGGGCCTTCAAAGGGGTTGGTTTTCCGAAGGATATTGCCGAGTTTTACGGGATTAATGAATATGAAGCCTATATCTGGACCGGGCATAATCGGTTTCCTACTAATACCCCGGGCTGGTGGGGCGGGGCTCATCCCTTCACTCTGCTGGACTGGTCTATTGTCCATAATGGTGAAATATCTTCCTATGGTATTAATAAAAGATATCTAGAGATGTTTGGCTACCGCTGTACATTAATGACCGATACCGAGGTCATGGCCTATCTCTTTGATTTACTTATAAGGAAGCACCATCTATCAATAGAAACAGCATGTATGGCCCTGGCAGCACCTTTTTGGAAGGATATCGAGCGATTACCCGAGGAGGAGAAGATGGCCCTTAAGAGCCTGCGGATGGTGTATGGTAGTGCCCTGGTTAATGGCCCGTTTGCTATCCTCTTTGCCCATAGTAAAGGATTGGTAGGTCTCAATGATAGGATTAAATTAAGGCCATTAGTTGCGGCTGAAAAGGGTCCCCTCCTTTATATGGCTAGTGAAGAATCGGCTATAAGAGAGATTTGCTCTAACCCAGAGCGGGTATGGTCTCCCCGGGCCGGCTACCCAGTTATAGCCTGGCTGGAAGAGGAAGGAACGGGAATAACAGCGGAGTTAGCGTCTATCTCTGAAGGGGCATCTCTGAGATTGTAGGAGGCGAGAAAGATTGGTACGGAGCTATATCCCAGCAGAATTTATTGTAGAAGTAGATCACGAAAAGTGCCGGCGCTGCAAGCGGTGTTTACTAAATTGTAGCTTCGGGGCCTTGGAGTTTAAAGATCGGGTAACCCCTCTCCACGAACAATGCGTGGCCTGCCATCGCTGCCTTACCTTCTGTCCTGAAGGGGCTATCTCCGTAGAGGCTAATCCTTTAGGGTTCAAATATAGCCATAACTGGTCGCCCCAATTGCGTAAGAATATCTGGAAACAGGCCGAGACGGGCGGTGTCCTCTTGACGGGTATGGGCAATGAGTTGCCTTATCCTATCATCTGGGATTGTTTGGTCTTAGATGCCTGCCAGGTTACTAACCCATCTATTGACCCCTTGCGAGAACCTATGGAGCTCAAGACCTTTCTGGGCAGTAAACCGGATTTCTTAGAATTTGACACCGGGGCAGATGGCACATTGCGGCTTAAGACCAAGATGCCTCCCCAGATAGCGATAGAAACCCCTATTATCTTTGCCCCCATGTCTTATGGTGCATTGAGTTTCAATGCCCACAAGGCCATGGCTATAGCTGCCGCAGAATTTGGCACCGTGCTAGAGACTGGCGAAGGTGGCCTCCATCGAGACTTGTATCCCTACAAAGATCATATCATTGTCCAGTGCGCCTCGGGTCGCTTCGGGGTCCATGCCGAATATCTCAATGCCGGTGTAGGGGTAGAGATCAAGATCGGGCAAGGGGCTAAGCCCGGTATTGGTGGCCATTTGCCGGGTGAGAAGATTGGGGAAGAGATATCTAAGACCCGGATGATCCCTCGGGGGACAGATGCCTTATCTCCGGCACCACATCATGATATCTATTCTATAGAAGATTTGCGGCAGCTTATCTATGCCATTAAAGAGGCTATTGATTATAAACCTGTATCAGTAAAGATTGCTGCTGTACATAATGTAGCCGCTATTGCCAGTGGCATAGTACGGGCTGGGGCAGATATTCTCTACCTGGATGGCTTCCGGGGAGGTACCGGGGCATCACCTACTATTATCCGGGACCATGTAGGGATACCGATTGAGTTGGCTCTAGCTGCGGTAGATGACCGTCTGCGGCAGGAAGGGATCCGTAACCAGGCCTCGATAATAGCTGCGGGCAGCATAAGGTCCAGTGCCGATGTAGCAAAGGCCATCGCCTTAGGTGCAGATGCCGTTGCTATTGGTACTGGGGCACTAATTGCTATGGGCTGCCGGGTGTGTCAGAAATGCTATACCGGCAATTGTGCCTGGGGTATAGCTACCCAGCGGCCAGAATTGACCCGACGACTTGACCCTGAAGTAGCGGCCCAGCGCCTGGTGAATTTATTACATGCCTGGAGCTCAGAGCTTAAAGAAATCCTGGGTTCTCTAGGGGTAAATGCTATTGAGAGTCTCCGGGGCAGCAGGGAGAGACTGCGGGGTATTGGGCTGGATGCCCTAACCTTAGATATCATGGGTATTAAACCAGCAGGCCGTTAAAGATTTAGTTTTCCCACCCAAATTGGGATTAAAACCCTTTGGGAAAGGAGGAAGCAATGACGTTATCTAAGCCAAATTCATCAGCCGCTACCATGACAAAACTAAGGACCGACAGAGAGGTTTCTCCTTTTAGTGGTATGTGCGTGACCTGTATAGAGGGGTGTATAGGCCTCTGTGAGATCGGCAGGTCTGCTTATCGAGGTGCGGAAATAATCTACCCGCAACCCTTTGGACCAACCACTTCTGGGGCACAGAAGGATTACCCTATTGATTATTCGCATTTCAATATCCTAGGAACCACGGTTGGGGCCGAAGGGGTAGAGGCTGATAGCGACCAGGCTATTTTCCCTAAGGTAAAACTGGAGGTCTCCCTCGGTCAAAAGAGGGGTATTAAATGCAAACTCCCTATCCTAATCCCAGGATTAGGGTCCACTGATGTGGCTAAGAGAAATTGGGAAGGGCTAGCCATAGGGGCGGCTGTTTCTGGTATAATTTTGACTATAGGCGAAAATGTCTGTGGAATGGACGAAGAGGCTAAAATAAAGAATGGTAGGGTTGTCCAATCACCCGACCTGGAAAGAAGGGTCAGGCAATATCAAGAATGGCAGGACGGTTATGGGGCTATAGTAGTACAATCCAATGTAGAAGATAGTAGAATGAGGGTGCAAGAGTATGCCATAGAGCAGCTTGGAGTTGAGGCAGTAGAGCTTAAATGGGGGCAGGGGGCAAAGACTATTGGCGGGGAGGTAAAAATTTCGGACCCTAAAAAGGCCCAACTACTAAAATCTCGTGGTTATATAGTATTTCCTGACCCAGACGACCCAGAAGTGCTAGATGCTTTTCAGAAGGGGACCTTTAAGGAATTTGAGAGGCATTCTCGTGTCGGAATGGTTAATGAAGAGGATTTCTCTAAAAGGGTAGAGGAGCTTAGGAGCCTCGGGGCTAAATTTATCTCCCTGAAGACCGGGGCTTATCGCCCGGTAGATTTGGCGAGGGCCATCAAATATTCCTCCGATGCGAGGATAGATGTCTTGACAATAGATGGCGCTGGTGGGGGGACCGGAATGAGCCCCTGGAGAATGATGAATGAATGGGGTATACCTACAGTAGCAATCGAGTGCCTGGCTTATCAATATGCCCAGAGATTGGCAGATAAAGGGAAATATGTCCCTCATATAGTGATAGCGGGTGGGATTACCTTAGAAGATCATATATTTAAGGCCTTGGCCCTGGGGGCACCTTTTGTCAAGGCGGTAGGAATGGCCCGAGCCCCTATAGCTGCGGCTATGGTGGGGAAAACCTTGGGTAGATTAATTTTCGATGAAAACATACCTAGTTCCTTAGAGAAATATGGAAAGGATGTAGATGAAATATTCATCACCAGTGTAGAGCTAAAAAAGAGGTTTGGTAAGGATTTCAATAGGATTCCTCCGGCAGCTATTGGGGTGTATACATATTTCCAGAGGCTGGCCCAAGGTCTTCAGCAGTTTATGTGTGGTGCCAGAAAATTTGCTTCGGCTTATATTAAGCGGGATGATCTAGTTGCCCTTACGCAAGAGGCGGCAGCTATATCAGGAATACCCTATATATCCGAGCTTGATAAAGAAGAGGTTGATAAGATATTAGGTTAAAAAATGAAGAATGGCAGGGCGAAAATCAATGCTAGTGGTATCTATTACCGGGAATTAAACCGGATGATCAGAGAGGCTATAGCCGCTGGCGAACAGGAGATAGAGTTGATCGGGGTAAACGGACAGCGCTATATAGCCGATGGCATAAAGCAAAAAGTGATGATAATTATTGACGGTGTCCCGGGTAATGATCTCTCGGCCTTTATGGACGGCCCCACCGTTATTGTTAACGCCAATGCCCAGGATGGTGTAGGTAATACCATGAATGATGGCAAGGTGATTATCCATGGTGATGCCGGTGATGTGATAGGTTACGGGATGCGGGGCGGTAAAGTATTTATAAAAGGTAATGTAGGCTACCGGGTAGGAATCCATATGAAGTCCTATAAAGACCAGGTCCCGGTAATTATTGTAGGAGGTAAGGCCGTGGACTTCTTTGGAGAATATATGGCGGGTGGGATATTGATCCTTTTAGGATTGACCTGCCCAAATAATCAATCCATAGTAGGTAATTATCTGGGCACGGGTATGCACGGAGGTCAGATATTTGTCCGGGGTAAGGTAGAAAAGCATCAATTAGGCGCCGAAGTAGGTATCCAGGAAATAGGCCCTCAAGACCATAAACTTATAGAACCTTTGCTCCGGGAGTACTGTGAGGATTTTAATTTGGATTATAATGAAAGTATGAGCCGTCCATTCATAAAACTTGTCCCTGTCTCTCACCGGCCCTATGGTAGACTATATGCCTACTAAATTAACTTATAACTTATAACCTATAACTAATAACTGATAACAAATGATCATATCTCAGCAAAAACTATTGCCTGATATTCTTCAATCCCTGGACGGGTCAGATGTAGTGGTCATTATCGGGTGTGGTACCTGTGCCACCCAATGCCATGCCGGAGGAGAAGAAGAGGTTCAGGATATGAAGCGGGAGCTAGAAGGAGTGGGCAAGGCAGTACCCTTATCCTTCGTCCTGGAATCGGTCTGTACCACCCAAAAAACCAAGAAAGAGTTAACGAAGAAGAGCACCTTTATAGAAGAAGCGGATGCTATATTGGTAATGTCCTGCGGAGTAGGGGTTCAAACGGTAGCGGAACTAACAGAAAAACCTGTCTTTCCGGCATTGGATACCCTATTTATCGGTTCTTTGAGGCGGGTAGGCCATTATGAAGAGCTCTGCGCTCTCTGTGGACAGTGTATCCTGGAGTATACCGGAGGTATATGCGCTATAAATCAGTGCTCCAAAGGGCTCCTTAACGGCCCCTGCGGTGGTTCTAAGCAGGGTAAGTGTGAAATAATAGATGATCGGGACTGCGGTTGGTATCTTATTTATGAAAGATTAAAGCAGAGAGGGAAATTGTACCTTATGGAAATGATCCATCAACCTCAAGACTTTTCTAAAGGCCAACATCCCCAGAAGATCACTTTAGGGAGGGAGATGCTCAAGAAGAAGTGACGGTAGGCGACCCAGAAGGCCCCAAAGGCCGATTCAGAAATAAATTAAGAGAAAAAGATCTGATAGTGACAGTAGAATTATCCCCACCTAAAGGTACGGCCACCGAAGAAATTCTCCTGCATGCCGATCTACTAAGGGAGAAAGTTGATGCTTTTAATGTAACCGATAATCAGCGGGCCATAATGCGAATGAGCCCGTTAGCCCTTAGTCATCTCTTAAAAGAGCGGGGCCTTGAGCCGATCTTACAGTTGACCTGTCGAGACCGAAACCGCTTGGCCTTGCAATCAGAACTCCTTAGTGCATATGCCTTAGGGATAGAAAATTTTTGCTTTATGACCGGGGACCATCCCCTGTTAGGTGATCACCCTACCGGCAAGCCCGTTTATGATTGTGACTCTGTCCAGCTTATAAGCCTGGCCAGGGGACTGGAGAGGGGAGAAGATTTTGCTGGCCGTAAACTGAGCGGTGTCCCTAGCTTTGTTATCGGGGCAGTGGCTAACCCCCTGGCTGAACCCCTAGAGCCTCAATTGATAAAACTGCGGAAAAAAGTCGCTGCGGGAATAGAATTTATTCAAACCCAGCCTATATTTGACCAGGAACCACTAGAGAAGTTCCTGGAAATGACTTCTGGTCTTAATGTACGCTTCCTTATCGGGATAACTCCTTTGAAATCTGCCCGGATGGTAGAGTTTATGAACCATAAGATACTGGTCAAGCCTATACCAATGGCGGTTGCTGAGCGGATTAATAAGGCTAAAGACCCTGTTAGAGAAGGAATCACTATTGCAGCCGAGCTTATGGCAAAAATAAAGAGCTATGTGAGCGGGTTTCATATAATGCCTATTGGGTTAGAGCGAGAGCTTCCTGAACTTTTTGAACAAGCAGGTATATAAAAAGCGTGAGGGGTAAGGGGTAAAAAAATTCTCCTTACCCTCTCACTCCTTACTCTTTACGAATTTTAAGAGGAGAGGATAATGGAAGGTTTTTGGGAATTCCCCCGGATAAAAAGATTACCACCCTATATTTTCAGCATCATAGATGAATTAAAGCTAGAGGCTCGAAGACGGGGGGATGATATAATAGATTTTGGTATGGGCAATCCTGACCAGCCCCCCCCACCCCATATAATTGCTAAGATTTGTGAGGCTGCCCAGAAATCCCATAACCACCGCTACTCTGCCTCGCGTGGTATCAGCAAGCTACGCCAGGCCATTGTTGATTGGTATATGCGGAATTACCAGGTGGAGCTCGACCCGGAAACCGAGGCTATTGTGACTATTGGTTCTAAAGAAGGTATCTCGCATTTGGCTCTCGCCCTGGTTGGCCCTGGCGATCTGGTAATGGTACCCTCCCCTACTTACCCCATCCATACGTATGGGATCATTATAGCCAATGGTGATGTAGTACAAGTGCCTCTGAACCAGGGTGAGGATTTTTTGGAGAATATGCTGCGAGTTTTTAAGGCCCTTTGGCCTAGACCTAAAGCCATAATCTTAAACTTCCCCCATAATCCCACTACAACATGTGTTGATCTGGATTTTTTTGAAAAGATCATCGCCTTTGCCCAGGAAAACCGCATAATAGTAATCCATGACTTTGCCTATGCAGATTTAGTATTTGACAACTATAAGGCCCCCAGTATGCTGGAAGTTAAAGGGGCAAAAGAAGTAGGGGTAGAATTTTTTACCCTCTCCAAGAGTTATAACATGCCGGGATGGCGGGTAGGGTTTGCTGTGGGCAATGGCCAGATAATCACGGCCCTAAGGAGGCTTAAGAGCTATTTAGACTATGGGATATTCCAGCCTATTCAGGTAGCCAGTATAATCGCCCTAAATAGTCCCAGGGAAATGGTAGAAGAAATAAGAAATACCTACCAGGCCCGGAGGGATGTCTTAGTAGAGGGATTGAACCGGGTAGGCTGGCCGGTAGAGAAACCCAAAGCTACCATGTTCCTTTGGGCTGAGATACCGGCGCCATACAAGAAAATGGGCTCATTAGAATTTGCTAAATTTTTATTGAAAGAAGCCAAGGTAGCCGTCTCTCCTGGAATAGGCTTTGGTGAGAATGGAGAGGGTTATGTAAGGTTTGCCTTGGTAGAAAATGAACATCGCACCCGGCAGGCCATAAGAGGTATTAAGGCGGCCTTATGAACCAGGTAGAGACCTTCAACCGGCCTATATATATTGGTATTATCGGCTTAGGTACAGTAGGTACTGGGGCATATAAAATCCTTACCCGGAATAACCAGCTCATAAAAAAGCGGCTGGGGGTACCACTAGAGATAAAGAGGATTGCCGACCTTGACCTGGATAGCGATCGGGGGATACCTTCCTTGAATAAGGATCTATTAACTACTGATGCCTATAAAGTAATAGATGATCCCGAGATAGATATAGCCGTAGAGTTGATTGGTGGATTAGAACCAGCGAAAACCTTTATCCTGAGGGCCCTGGATAAGGGGAAGCATGTAGTTACTGCCAATAAAGCCCTCCTGGCCCATTATGGCCACGAGATTTTCCAAAAGGCCAGCCATGCCTCGCTGGATGTAGGGTTTGAGGCCAGTGTCGGCGGTGGTATACCCATTATTAGGGCTATCAGAGAAGGGTTTGCGGCGAACAATATTGAGGCTATCTATGGTATAGTTAACGGTACCGCTAACTATATCCTGAGTAAGATGACCAATGAAGGAGGGGATTTTACTCAGGTATTGGAAGAGGCCCAGCGGAAAGGATATGCTGAGCAGGACCCTTCATTAGACATTGAGGGGATTGATTCTGCCCATAAAATAACCATACTAGCCTCTTTGGCCTTTGGTGCTAATATTCCACTGAGCAGAGTCTATACTGAGGGCATTGCCGCAATATCCCCCCTGGATATTCAATATGCCCGGCATCTGGGTTACCGGATAAAACTATTGGCCATTGCGAAAAGAGTAGGAGAAGAGATTGATATTCGGGTTCATCCTACCCTACTTCCCCAGGAAACTCCCCTGGCCAATGTTGACAATATCTTGAATGCCCTCTATATTGTGGGAGATGCTGTGGGTAAGAACATGTTTGTAGGTGAGGGCGCCGGAGCTATGCCTACCGGCAGCGCTGTAGTAGGGGATATTATTGAGGTTAGTAGGAATATCCTCCGGGGACAAGGGGGTAGAGTACCAGCTCTAGGGGTTCTGAACCCCCTGATAGCGGATTGCCCGATAAGAAAAATAGGAGAGATAAGGTCAGAATATTATTTACGGTTCATGGCAGTAGACCAGCCTGGGGTTTTGGCTCGTATTTCAGGCATCCTGGGGGATCATTCTATCAGTATTGCCTCTGTACTGCAAAAAGATCGTGAGCCAAAAGAAGGGGTACCAGTAGTTATGATGACCCATGAGGCATTAGAAAAGGATATTCAACTGGCCTTAAAAAAGATTGATCAACTAGAAGTAGTCCTGGCCAGAACCACCCTTATTCGGGCAGAAAGAGACATTTCATGAAGTACTTAGTCTTAGTGGGAGATGGGATGGCAGACTGGCCCATAGCAGCCCTGGGGAGTAAAACGCCATTAGAAGTAGCCTCTACCCCTTTCCTGGATGATCTGGCCAGAAGGGGTATTACGGGCTCAACCCATACTATTCCGGAAAATTATCCCGCGGGTAGCGATGTAGCTAACCTGAGCCTTTTGGGCTATGATCCTGCCTTATACTATACTGGCCGATCCCCCTTAGAAGCCGCCAGTATTGGAGTACAACTGAGCCCGGATGATATTTCCTTCCGCTGTAATCTAGTTACCTTAGAACCTAATGGTGCCAGTTATAACATGGCAGATTTTAGTGCGGGACACATCACTAGCCAGGAGGCCCGGGGCCTGATAGAGGATTTGAACCGAACCCTGGCTGTCGAGGGCCGCCGGTTTTATCCTGGGACTAGCTACCGTAATCTACTGATTTGGCAAGATGGCGCAACAGTGATAAACTTAAAGAAATTAAACCTGGTCCCCCCTCACGATATTTCCGGGCAAGATATTGCCCAGTATCTACCTTGCGGTAATGGTCAGGATATGTTACTACAACTAATGGGGAATGCCAGGCCTATCCTCGCGAACCACCCTATTAACCGTCAGAGAGTGGAGCGGGGCTTAAAGCCAGCTAATAATATCTGGTTTTGGGGTGCGGGTACTCCACCAAAATTGCCCCGGTTTCACGAGAAGTATAATCTAAACGGGGCTATAATATCGGCAGTAGACCTGCTAAAAGGACTGGGGATTTATTTAGGATTAGATGTTATAGAAGTACCCGGGGCAACGGGCTACCTGGATACTAACTATAGCGGTAAGGCCCAATATGCCATAGAAGCCCTGAAAACGAGAGATTTTGTCTTCCTCCATGTTGAGGCGCCAGATGAGGCGAGCCATGAAGGGAACTGGAAAAAGAAAGTCCAGGCCCTGGAGGATTTTGATAGCAAAGTAGTCGGCCCGATCCTATCTGCTATGCAGGAATTTGATGAGTATAAAATCTTACTGACCACTGACCACCTTACTCCGGTGGCCCTTAAAACCCATACCCACGGAGCCGTCCCTTTTGCTATCTTCTCCCCTAAGGGCAAGGCTGATAGGACCACTAGGTTTGATGAATCATTATTGACCGAAGGCTCTCTCCATTTCCCCCACGGCTATGAATTAATGGATTATTTTATTTACAGCAAATCTGCTTAAAACTGTAGTGGTCACAATTAATATGCAATTTTTTAATGCCTTAAATTGTAGCGTGAAAGCTTGCTTTGCTGGTTTTTTTCAGTGGGAACTAATTGAAGTTTTATAAAATAGAAAGAGGAGAGGGATGATAATTTATGGCGCTGGTTGTGCATAAGTATGGTGGTACATCAGTAGGAGATATATCGAAGATTAAAGCAGTGGCCGAGAAGATTGCTGAGGCTAAAAATGCTGGAGATGAGGTGGTAGTAGTAGTATCTGCTATGGCGGGTGAGACGGATCGGCTCATTGGTTTAGCTCACCAGATATGTGATATTCCTAGGGAGCGGGAACTAGACCTCTTGCTCTCTTCGGGTGAGCGGATATCTTGTTCTTTATTGACCCTGGCTTTACAGGCATTAGGATATAACGCAGAGGCATTTACTGGCAGGCAGGTAGGTATTGTTACCGATAGTGCCCATACCAAAGCGCGCATAAAGCGGATCACAGCCGACCGCGTTAAAACTGCCATAGAGAAGGGAAAGATCGCAGTAGTAGCGGGATTCCAGGGGATAGATGAGGCAGAAGATGTAACTACCCTGGGTCGGGGTGGATCAGACACTACCGCAGTTGCCCTGGCAGCAGCCCTGAATGCCGATCTGTGCATCATCTATACCGATGTAGATGGAGTCTATACCGCAGACCCTAATATTGTTGCTGATGCCCGGCGGCTGGATAAGATCTCTTACGAAGAGATGCTGGAGTTAGCCAGCTTAGGGGCCAAGGTATTGCAGACTAGATCAGTAGAGTTTGCCAAGAAATATCAAGTGCCTTTGTTAGTAAAGTCTACCTTTGAGAAGGAGGGTAAAGGGACTATGGTAGTAGAAGAAGACCGGGATATGGAGAAGGTGCTGGTAGCGGGAGTAGCCCATGACAAAAATCAGGCCAAGATCACTATCTCTGGTGTCCCAGATCGGCCTGGTATTGCCGGGAATATCTTCAGCCGGATTGCGGAAAAAGAGATTGTTATAGATATGATTATCCAGAACGTAAGTGACCAGGGATTAGCTGATATTTCTTTCACCCTCCCCAGGACTGAATCCAAAAAGGCATTAGAACTGGTTAAAGAAGTGGCTAAGGGAATCGGAGCAAAAGAAGAGGTCGCATTAGATACCGACATTGCTAAAGTCTCCATAGTAGGGGTAGGTATGCGGAGCCATTCTGGGGTAGCTGCCCGGATGTTCAGCGCCCTTGCTGCAGAAAATATTAATATCCTGATGATAAGCACCTCTGAGATCAAGATATCCTGTGTTATTGAGGCAAAATATACTGAACTGGCCGTCAGGACCCTCCATAAGACCTTTGGCTTAGAAAATCCGTCATTAGTCACTAGTAGTATGTAACATTATTTATTAGACTGATAAGTAGGCATTTGGTATAATACCACCAAAAACAAAGGAGGTATTATGGCCAAGCCATT
>Ga0156295_1122_pt1 | contig 18778 bp, 15 predicted proteins | sample RifCSPlowO2_12_FD_107943 | JGI IMG/M metagenome (GOLD analysis project Ga0156295, IMG submission 107943) | Nitrospinae bacterium RIFCSPLOWO2_12_FULL_45_22 | reverse complement strand
CCCCGGATTGCCCGGTTGCCTGGGCAGTGCGGATGTCCATGAGTATCCCGTTTGTCTGGCAGGAGGTAAGGTGGAAGCCGGAGTGGGGATGGCATCGGGGTAAGGATATATCTGGACACGAGATAGTTGATGGCGGTGTTCTTTCTAATTTTCCCTTACATTTAATTACAGCTAAAGATGATGAAGAAGTGAGGGCCATTATGGGTGATACGGACCCTGATGTCGTGCCCAACCTTGGGCTGTTGATTGACGAAATGAAGCCGGTGGCTGATTCCGGTGAGGCAGAAGAGGCTAAAGGGACAGAAAAGGTTACTGGTGGATTGTTGGAGAATGTCATGCGGCTTAAGACAATTCAGAGAATTAAGCGGCTTGCCAATACTATGACCAATGCCCATGATAAACCTGTTATGGAGGGCCACAAAGAAGAGGTTTGTCGGCTCCCTGCAAAAGGGTATGGCACGACTGAATTCGATATGAGTGATGTCCGCCTGCAATCCCTGATTAGAGCAGGCCGGAAGGCTATGCAGGAATATCTTGATGCGCGCCCATTATAATTTCTAGATGTTCATTTATAAACATTCAAAGAAAGTGCGCAGAATGCCCTGGGGCAAGAGTTTTTAACCCAAAATGCGAAGAAAGGGATGCAGAAATGAACCTAAAAGACTTTTCACAAGAAGACCTATTGGCTGTCTGCTTGTGGGCAGAGGCACGGGGAGAGCCAGAGGAGGGGCAGCAAGGAGTATGCAATGTTATCCTGAACCGGGTCAAGAAAGGAATGGCTGAGGGTATCAGTGCTGTCATCTTGAAGCCCAATCAATTTTCTTGGACTTCGCCAAAGGATCCCAATTATGCAAAGGTGTTCACGGCCAAAGAGGATGACCCAGACGGGTGGAAGGGGGCGATGAGTATTGCCCAGAAGGCTTTGGCCGGAGAACTGGGGGACGTAACGCAAAATGCTGACCACTACCTAAACGTCGAAGCCGCCCGGAAGCAGCGAGGGGGGAAGCTTCCTAAATGGGCAGAAGAAGGCATCCGGACGGGAAAGGTTACTGTGGTAATAGGACGGCATACTTTCTTGAATCTTTTGGGATGAATGTTCAATTCCACCTTCTACGCCCTTGGCGTATGGAGGAGATTAGTTTCTTCTTAAATCTTTGATAATTGTACCACGAACGATCATGTCGCAACTTTTGGCCTTTTAACTTCGTTTAATAAAGGAGGACAAACTATGGCAATGCTAACATGGTGGGGTTCTCCTACCCGTATTGCACCCACGGTTTCTTTGCAAAAGTTAGATCATCTCTTTAACGGAAGTACTATCTTTGCAGATGCTGAACCTCTCACAGTTCGATTACGGGGTGTCATGATATTGGAGGATGAAGACTGAAAGTTTAAAGGTGACAACTAATTAAAGGAATGGCTTTGTTCAGGAGGAGGTGGCAATATGCCTGATATACGTTATGTCTGCTTATCAGATATGCATCTGGGTGAAGAAGATAGTCTATTAACCAATCTGAAAACAGCCAGTACCGATCCCGACCCAATGCAGCCGAGCCCGGTAATGAAGCAACTGGTAGAGTGTTTGGAATATCTTATCTCGAAGAACGAGGACAAGAAAAAGCCAATATTGATACTAAATGGAGATATCCTCGAACTGGCCTTGACTACGGACAATCAGGCGGCCATGGTCTTCGAACGATTTATAGAATTGATTATGCCGCATGGAAAAGGGCTTTTTGACAGGATTGTTTACATACCGGGTAATCACGACCATCATTTTTGGGAGAGTGCCCGCGAGACCCAGTATGTGGGTTACATGGCGAAGGTTGAGCCGGGCAAGCCTTTGAATATTCCCTGGCATACCACAAATATGTTTGTCGAGAACGATCCCGATCCAGTGCGGGCCTACTTTTTGACAAAACTGGTTCAAAGGTTTCCTCATCTAAAGGATACCATTATCCCCATAGCCTATCCTAACTTTGGCCTTTTGGGAAAGGATAACCAGAAGTGCCTTATTTTTCATCATGGTCATTTCACCGAATCGCTCTATCAGTTAATAAGCACCCTGAGGACTCTGCTTTTCCCTGACCATGAAATGCCAAGACAGGTTTGGGACATAGAGGCTGAAAATTTTGCCTGGATTGATTTTTTCTGGTCGACTATGGGACGTTCCGGAGATGCCGGCCAGGATATCGAATTAATATATGAGAAAATGCAGGATTGGGAACAGGTTGAAAATCTCCTCTCCACATTGGCTACTAATATGGCAAAGAGATATGATATTCCGGGCTGGGGTGACGCAATGGAGGCCAAGCTTCTAAAGTGGCTTTTTAATGCGGTGGCGGGTAAGATTGCCGGGAGGGAGAGAACCCACACAGCTCGTCTACTAAGCCAGGATGCCGAAAAAGGCCTTTGGGCTTATATGAACGGGCCCTTGCGGCAGCAGATTCTGAATGAACTGAAAGGAAATATGCCGCCTGATGTTACCTTTATTTTCGGTCATACCCACAAACCCTTTCAGGAAGATATGAATTTTAAAGGATATCCGCAATGGGTAAATGTCTATAACACCGGTGGCTGGGTGGTGGAGACCGTGGAGGCCCAACCACTCTATGGCGGTGCGATAGTCCTGGTCGATGAGGATCTAAATGTAACCTCGCTTCGAATGTATAACGAGGCAGCCAACCCAGAAGGGTATTCGGTCGGGGTTGAGGAGGCCAAACATGTTGGCGAGAAAGATAATCCCTTTCACCGCCGAATCCTAGGGTTGGTTCGTCCATCCGAAGAACCGTGGAAGACGTTTTCAGCCATTGCCGCTCGTTCAATCCGCATTCGGGCTCAGAATCTGCGGGCCAGGATTAATGAGAAGGCTTAGATCAGATCCCAAAGGATTTTAGGATGTGCAAAATGATCAGGTATAAAGACAAAGGTGAACAAGTAAAAACTTTATTACCTATTGACTCTGTGCAGATAAAAACCATCTAACTGATTTATTTTTAAGGCTTTTTGGCTATGTAGCTGAGAAACTTTAAGATTCATAAAATCTTAATAAAAACAAAGGGTTAGCAAATATTACCTGCGCATTGTCAATAGGCCAAAACTTTATTTCCCATTGGTTTTGTTTGATATATAAAGTAGACCATGTTTTTGATAGTGCAAAAAAAAAATTGGGATTTATCTGTTGAGCCGATAAAAGTTCCTTATTGTACGGTATCCCTATACCAATGAAAACCCTATCCTTATATTTATCAATCAGATACCTAACTGCATCCCATGCGGTATTCAAGTACCTCTCCACAAGTCCTTTATCTTCTATGGCGGTTATCCGCATAAATGTCTCCGGATAATACCCCTTAAGGTCTGGGTCTATATCGGTCATGCCGGCTTCGACCAGCTCGTCTATATAATCCTTTGTCAGGATAGAGCCATTAGTATCTATATGAATCCTTGCATTAGGGTCCGGGTTTAGCCTCTTTAGCTCTCTCACATATTGCAGCAGCCATAATCTGTTTAAGGTACATTCGCCCCCAGAGATGGCCATCCTGTTCACCCCAAAAGATAAGGTATGATTTGGTCATAAGGCATTATTTTTAAAGGAGTTTGCGTTGCTTTGGCAATTTTTTCTTAGTGTCTACATTCACCTCCCGATGAGGCAAGACTATAGGCATCCTAATATTTAATGCATTCAATAATTCCCTGGATTCCTTCCGTGGTCGAGGAATCTTCAAATAAGAACTATTATTTTTGACTTTCATTTCTATGGAACAAAGAGTTGATAATTTTTTAAGACCTTATTCAACAGTCAAATCAAACCCGGCCCAGGCCTGATGGAGCCTCCGTACAATCATATATCCAAGCATCACTACTAACACATGACCACGAGTACTCTTCTCTGTCCGCACAAACACTGGCCGAACTTCCAGAATCACAGTTTTGCAGTTACGAAAAGCTTGTTCCACTAAAGCTAAATCCTTATAACGATCATGGATAATCTGTTTATCTGCTGCCTCTTTAGGAAGATCAGTCTTAATCACGTAGCAACCATCCAGAAGGGATGCTTCTTTTAGTGCGGTATCATCTTGCTTCAAACTTAATACCCTATTCTGCTCCTCAACTTTCAACCAGATGTCAATTTTAAGACGTTTTATCTTCTCTTCCACCTCTTTTATTGCTACGGATACCTTAGCCCTCGGATGTTCATCCAGGTAGAGATTCTTCTCTCTAATAAATTTCTCAATACACTGACGCTTTGACAAGCGGGTCTTGGCGATCTCATCTTCACGACATGGATTGCGTCGCAGGATGTAACGCACCCCGTCATCCTCAATTTCACAAATCTTCTCATCAAATAACCCCATCTGAATGAGACCTTGAGTAATTAAAGTATGTATCTGTGGCTTGGTTATTGCCGTAATGTAGTGAAAACCTTCTGGTAGAGCATCTATCTGAGCGCTTTTAATCATCCCTCGGTCACCTACAAATGTTACATTCTCACAACCAAAGCGATCTGCCACTTTTTTAACCTGCGAGCAAAACGTTTGTGGATCCTGTGTATTACCAGCAAAGACCTCTGCAGAGACTGGAGCACCATACTCATCACATAATAATCCGATGACTATTTGTTTTTTCCCCTTTTTTTGGTCGCGTGGATAGCCGTACTCAGCAAAATAATTTCTTTCACCCTCTAAATAACTGCTTGTTACGTCGTAAAGGAATATTTGTGGCTTATCTTTACCACGCCTTGATCGGAATAGACTATCTTCGATTTTTTCCTGATTATCGGCTAACCATTTTAGATTGTCGTAGGGATCGTTCTCATCAAATCCACGTGTTATCTCTAATAGGTCGCATGCTGCGTGTGTTTGTGCCAGCCGAACAGCGGAAAGCCTGGAACCCTGGTCAATTACTCGTGCGATGATCTGCCATATAGCCAACTTTCCGGCAAAGCTATGTCCTAAAACCTTCTTATATTTTCAATAGCTTAGTAAAATAAGAGGGGGTGAACATCCGTTAGAAAAAAAGGTTGCAATTTTCCTTATCGCTATGTTAATCTTTCCTAAACAAAAAAGCAATTCCTTAGTGCGCCAGGCCAAGCTTGTGAGATTCAGTTGGTTGAGAAGCCAACCTGATAAAGTTAGCCGACCGTCCCGAGTTTTGCATCTATACGGGTAATCGTATGGGTGGAGCGTAAACAGGGAGGCAGTAGGCCGTAAGGGTGAAGGTATTCAGTTCCGAAAATGCTTATGATGTGGAGCGAGTCGACGTGGTTAAGGAACACGGAAGACAGCAACGAAGCCATCGATATAGGTGAGATGGCGGATACTCCACCGGGGTCATAGTCCATGGCATGCTGTCCAAGGGATTTCACAGGAACCTGGGAGGACCTATGCTTTCCTGCAGCAATGTGGGTACGTGAAGCCGAGGAGACGAGGCCAGAGGACGGAGCATAGGTAGTCGGATCAACCCATATTACCAATGAGGCCGGGTAATACCGGGGGAGGGAAAGGGTTGGGGCCAACTGATGTATGGTTGAAATATTGTGGTACTGCCGGGAAACCAGGCAGAAAACGGAGAAAACAAACCTCAACCTGTAGCATCGGGAGAAACCGATCTACTCGACTCATCCTTATCATCTCAACAAGGAGGAGATAGTAATGAAAACCTGTGAAAATTCCGAAAACACAACAACATTAGAACGAGAGCGGGCACAGTTCCGTTCGTTGATCCTACAAAACCCCAACTACTTCGGCAACCTGGAGTTGAGTCCATACAAGCCAGTCAAGCTTCAGCAAGGCGTTACGACCTATGAAGAGTTGATGTGTGTGGGGCTAAACCCTCCATCCAACCGCCTGGAAGCTGTGCTCCACCTTAAGCAGGAGTTTGGATACGGAGGCGACATCTGCAGCCAAGGATCGTTTGAGTATGTTCGGTTCTACGTCGACATACATGACAACGGTGTCTGGCACGATGTGGGATTGAGCAGTGTGCGAGTCCATAACATCCCTGGCGGCAAGCCCCTCTGCTACGCCGTGAGGAAGGACTTTACCCCGTTCAAGAAGCGTTGCACCAACGAGAACATCGTCAAGGTGCGAGCCATCCTTTCCTGGGACACGCCGCCGCCGGCAAATCAACCCAACTGGCCGCCGGTCTATGGGAATGTCTTGACCGTCCAGGTCCAGATTCAACCCAAGTACTCTTTCTTCGTGGGTGACCTGGTAAAAGGGCTTGTTGACCTTCAGGTCAAGATCCCGGACCCAATCGGCCCCGTCATTGCTGGCCTGGACCCAAATATCACAATTAAACCTTTTACGCTGGAGACTCTAAGCCTTTCCCAGAAGAAGGTGCTCTATGCGAACAAGGGCGTGCCGGTTCACCGCTTCGGTTTCACAGAGGCGCAGACGCTCCTGACGGCCAAGACGGTAACCTCAGCCTTAGTCACAGCGAATGGTGATAGTCCTTTAGCGTCCCTTGGACTTAGCGTGAGCGAAATCGCGGAGCTTTTCGGCAAACTCCAGATCGTAACGGACGGAGACACCAGCTATGAAGAGCTAAGATGCGTCGGTCTTCGCCCACAAAGCGACCTGCTAGAAGCAGTGCTCACGATCAAAAGGTCTTCCGGCTATTCCGGCGGGCTATGTGCCAAGGGGTCAACAGAGTACGTGGCCTTCTGGATCGACTTCGGCGACGGCAGCGGCTTCACCTATATGGGCACAGCCACCGCGCAGGTCCACGACCTCCAGACCATCCCGCCGGAGGATGTCCAGTATGCCGTCTTTCTCAAGAAAGACTTCTCCCAGTATCTCGTGCCCTGTGAAGCTGGGCCGAAGATCGTCCGTCTACGCGCCATTCTATCCTGGGAGACCCCACCGCCCCCCGCGAACCCGAACTATGTTCCGGTCTGGGGAAATCGCGAGGAATGCCTCATCCAATTGCGGCCTAGCAAAGCGGTGGCACGTAGCCCGGTTATCGAGACCGTTGGCGATATCGCAGTTGATGACATTGATCCAGCCACCGGGCTGGCTACCGGCGATGCGGAGATCGGCGCCTTCTCAGTAACCTTGAGTCCATTTGGAGGCGGCATTACCATCACCGGACGCATTGCAGGCACCCTGCCAGATTCCTATGGCGGCGGGGCTTTACCACTGAAATACAGAATCCTGGTCCGAAAAGATGACGGCATTGACACCTGGCATCCGCTCACCAACACGATAGAAGTTGACGTCACAAAATTCATAGGCGCAGTGCAGCAAGAGGAATCGCCGGGTGATACAATATTTAACCTCAACCTCACGGCCACTGACGATGGCGATGGCCTGGGCGAGGGCTGGTACGAATACCTGGAAGACCACACGGCTCCCTCCACCCGCTTCCTGGTGGTGGATAAACTTGCCAGGTGGCTGACGAACGCCTCGATGGAAGGCGAATGGGAGATCAGAATGGAGGCGAAAGACCCGAATGTCAGTCCTCCTACACTCTATCCAGGAGCGCAGGTAATCAGGGTGCGCGTTGACAACACCGCCCCATCGTCAGTCCCTGCGGCAAATATTGCACTTCAGCCATACGCCCCGGTTACCTTGACCATCACCGGTGCTACGTTCAACGGCAACCCCATTCCGGCTATAGACTGCGGTAAGTTTCCCGTGGGTACCATCCTGACCGGTACGTACGAGGTCCATGACCCTGGCACGAGCGACCTGGTCAACCAGCACTTCGGGAGCGTAAGCCTCGACGTCATCCCAGACGGGCCAGCCCACGGGGCCACGGTCATGCTCTCGGGTGACGGAGGAATTACTTATACCTTCGCGACTAGCCGTTCCTTCCCGACGGTGCCTACCACAGGCGAATCGGGCTATTGGAGACTGGACACGACTGATATGGACCCCTGCGGGTACGTTATTCACATGGTGGTGTGTGACCGCACCAACTATGACAGCCATGGGTTTGCGTTTTGCGTCGCAGTTGATATCGGGTTCTGTCTGGAGGAGCCACCTAGTTCATAGGAAGTCTAGCTGCGGTTTTGGCATCTCGGCTCGTGGAAAATGGGGTCAGACACGAGTAGAGATGGTTTTGCCTAACAACTGCTTGAGGGGAGCGGTGCTTTATGTCGCGTCCCTCAAGCGGAACATTCAAAGATTTTCTAAGGCAAAGTTATCGTATAACGACTCATTAGATTTAAGAAGGAGGTGGTTTATGAAAGTTGCATTGGTAGGTGCAGAGTTGGAAGAAAACCTCGGCCTGCGTTACATAGCCTCTGCACTAGAATACAAAGAACACCAGGTGGAAATCGTCCCATTCAACTCGGAGTATGACATCTCACAGGCACTAAAGCAGGTGATCGCCTTCTCCCCACAGATCATCGGTTTGTCTATGATGTTCACAGGTCGCGCACGAGAGTTCTGTTACCTGGCGCAGGCGCTCCGGGAAGGTGGTTTTCATGGTCATTTGACGGCAGGTGGTCCCTTCGCCTCATTCAACTCAGAACATCTGCTCCGGGATTTTCCCGCATTTGATTCGGTCTGCCTGGGTGAAGGCGAACATATCGTTAGTATGTTGGCTGATCATCTTGAAGATCTATCCAGGGTACACGGCCTTTGCTATCGAAAATCTGATGGATCAGTAACAACCAACATTTCAACTGGCAATCAGGATAATCTAGACGCATTACCGTTTCCCAAACGATTAACATTCCACGAATATTTCGATAAGCCCATTGCGAGCATCCTGACCAGCCGGGGATGCTGGCGCAACTGTGCTTTTTGCAGCATTAATGCCTGGTATGAAAGGGGAGGTGGGAAGAAGTTTCGGGTGAGAAGCGTGGAGAACATCGTGGCAGAGATGAAGGAACTCTACTTTCGCTACGGTGTCCGGATCTTTAATTTTCAGGATGACAACTTCTTTCTCCCAAGACCAGAGAAGGCGCTTCGCCGCTTCGAGGAACTGAGAGACGGATTGAAGCAAGAGGGAATCGAAGGGATCGCCATAGCAGTCAAGGCGCGGCCTGATAGCATTACCTATGACTCGATCCGGGTGCTGGATGGCCTGGGATTGTTTCGTGTATTCCTGGGGGTGGAAAACGCACATGAGAATGGGCTGCGTAACCTGAACCGCAAATGCACCCTCGACCAGATACTGAACGCACTGCGCATTCTCAATGACTTCGATGTGCACCTCGCCTATAATTTACTCATGTTCGAACCCGACACAGTTTTGAATGATATCCTGGTCAATTTACGCTTTATCGAACGGCACATCGAGAATCCATTCAACTTCTGCCGTGCAGAGGCTTACCCAGGTACTGGGTTAGAGGCGAAACTGAGGGCTGAAGGCCGGCTGCTTGGTGACTACTTTGGATTCGATTACCGGCTTAAAGACCCGCGCTCTGAGGCATTTCACCAAATCGCTAACTACGCCTTCTTTGATCGTAATTTCAGCGATTTCGGACTGCACTATTTCAACATGCAGGTGGATTTCTACTTCCAACTGCTGCGTCGGTTCCATCCGGAAGTACTGACACAGACATTGCGCGCATCAGTGCGCAACTTCATCAAGCAGACCAACCTGGATACCTACGAGTGCCTCTGCCAGATCTACGACTTTGTGGCAACAGCAAACCCGAACGATCATGTCATGGTCCGTGGTTTTGCGCGCGAGATGAGAGAACGCGTTGACGAAAGGAGCAGAGGCTTACATGCCCAGGGCGAGCGTATTCTGCGCAGGTTGAGCAATACGTACGATCATCGTGGCCAGGATGCCAGGGTGTCGAGGTTCGTGTCAAATACCGGAGCGCTGCCCTTCCTGAGCTGCAAACCTAAGCCTTATTACGGCCTAGAGAGTCTGGAGAATTTGGAGTTTATGACGCCAGATTCCGAATGGATGGAAGACACAGACTTGCTGGGAGTGGCGCCCGCGCCAATCCCGTATCACGTGTTTAAAAACCGATTGGCTGAACAAAAAGATGAAAGGAGGTGAAACACTATTTCCCTGCGCAGGAAAGTTTCTTTGTTAAGTTTCGGTGAAGTATAAGGGTAGATAACTCCCCCTCTGCCCCTCTTGACTTCGTCGTGAGTCTTCGGCGTGAGCGTTCGACCGAGCTCACGCCGAGGTCTCAGACGAACGCTCAGTCGAACGATAGATAGAAGGGAGATTATAGCGGTTCCCATCTAAAAAGAGGGGAAGAAGGGGTGTGTAAAAAGCTTTTTTCCCACGACCAAAAATTGCTGAAGGTCTAATTCATAAGTAACAAGTAAAAAGAAGGTTGAGTCTTTTACACCACATAATTATATAAGGAGGTGCACTATGGACGGAAAAACATTTGCTCGCATACGCGATTGGGTGGAACCAGCGCATCCGGCGGTCGTAAAACTGCACGATGACCTGATTACCATATACACCCGCATCCGTGAGAAATATCAGGTAAAGATAGACAACGCATTCGACCAGGTATCACGGCAGATAGGGTTTGTGGTAACTACCACCGTGCCAGTCGTGTTAGAGGTGGGAGACAAGGGTGTACATAAGTGTATTTGCATGGGGGCGGAACACCTCAAAGACACGCTTTTTGATAAGGAACTATCCAAAGTATTTGGACCAATGCCGGACCCATGGAAGGTCGCGGCGGGAAACTACAATCTGTACTTAATCTGGTTCGATGCACTTCATTTGAAGCTGCGGACGGACTGGATGGAGCCGGCCCATTTCGTCAGGGAGAGACTCGCGACCGACATTCGACCTAAGTCAGTGGTCGGAATCGGAGGTAAAGCGCTGAAACAGGGGTGGGAATGGCAAGAGCCAGCGCACTGGTTCGATCCAGGAATAGCCATCGCCGTTGAGGATTTGGTGCTGATTGAGGCGATCGACCGGGTGTATCCGGAGTTGCGTCTTGTGGACCGGGTGGCCTTTGTCCGGGAAACCCTCCGTAAACCGGTACGGCCTGAAGTAAAGGAACCAGCACATTTCTTCCGAATGGAGAAAGGCATGTGCCCGGAAGGTCCCGAGGAGAATCGTTAAGGCTGACCCATATCGTAATGTACCGGGTTTAGCCTGAAGCTATTCAACTTACCAGATGTGGCGATGAGACTCTTTTTGTGATAGAAGATTCCCTATTTGGTCAAAGATAATTCGTCTACGGGAGGGATGTCTGACGCTTTTCCTGAATACGGGGTTGCCGACTTAGCTACGATTAGTCGGGATTGTCTTTGCAACTTCGGCAACCCCAAAAAGAATGAGGTGGAATTGGCACTTGCCAGGATGAAAGGAGGAAAAGTAATGTATCAACGTAAATTTCTACAACCATGGAAATCCTTTGTTGGGCGAATCCGTCTTTTGCCGAGTATTGGCTTAATTTTGATTCTATTTTTCTGCCATACTTTTTGAGTTGCTTGAAAGTTGCCTCTCCCTCATCATTAGAAATCGCCACATAATCATTATGCTCTGGTTTCAGGTAGGGATTAATAATGATGATCCCCACCGATGCAAATATTCATTTCGAGGACTTATGCAACTTGCTGAAAAACTTAGGCTTTGAAGAACGGATAAGAAGCAGCCATCATATTTTTCGAAAAGAGGGTATAGTTGAAAAGATTAATTTACAGAAAGACAAGGATAAGACAAAACCATATCAAGTGAAACAAGTAAGAAATGTTATTCTAAGATATAAACTTGGAGGGGAAATTAATGTATAAATATGAGATTATAATTTACTGGAGCAGTGAAAGATGAGGTATTTATAGCAGAAGTGCCTGAACTTCCCGGCTGTATGGCACATGGCGGTACTCCGGAAGAGGCATTGAAAAATGCTAAGGAAGCGATTCAATTGTGGATGGATACAGCTAAGGAATTCGGCGATGTAATCCCCGAACCAAAAGGCAACAAACTGATATACGTATAATTATTTCTTGCATAACAAATTACTCGTGCGGATGGCGTTCCGCCACCGAATAGAAGATTTATAGATCCTTTAAGAGCCTTTCCATTCTGTAGAATTGAAGTATCGAGTGAAAGTGGGGCGAGGCAAGTGGATCATTTAAAGTTCCAAAAAGATGGGAATCACAGGAACAATCTGATGATCCAAACCTGGTTATTTCCCACTCTGCAACTTTCTTTATGGCTGCGGCAATTTCACACTCAAGGGCATCTTGTGTGCGTATGGGCAGGGCGACATGAAAATCAGCAATTTCTCTTAAATGGTCAATGTGCCAGAAAAGTTTCTTTCTCAACCTTTTGTGTCTCTCTATGCGCTTGGAGAGATTTTTTTTGGCTGAGCCTATATAGATATAGTAACCGCTCCTGAAATGTACCTTTCCCAGTGAACCTACATCGGCTGTGGTTTCCTCTGGTAGTCTGAGAAGAAGCAGGTAACTCCCCCTATCTTTAGCTTCTTTTTCAATGATACTCCAGGGTATATCCAGAATCCTTACCTGGGACAAGTTTATAGAAAAGTCTCTGTTCCAAGAGAGGGAGAGTGGAAAGATTTTTATTTTCTCCTTTGCTCTACAAAGGGTGTTGCTAAATTCCAGGTCTGTATGATGCTCCGGCATAAAGAACTCTGAAAACGGCCACTGTATTAGAAATAAAATTGCGCCAGCGATCCCGCTCCCAGAAAGTCTTGAGAGTTCGTCTATATGCCTTCTTCCCCTGACCGTTACGGCATCGGGAAACATGGCTACCCTCCTGCTAAAGAGGGTACATGATTTAACTTCAAGAATAATTCCCCTCATGTCCTTTTCCAGGAGAAAGTCAAACCGACTTATTCCTCTGGTAACCTCTTGTTGGAGTACTTTTGCATCTTCAAGACCCGGTACCGATCCTTTTTCTATAAGATAGCGGGCAATCTCATTGGCCTTGTGGGTGTGAATAACTACGGGATGGCTTTCTCTTTCTATGGCTATGGCCGTGTATGGAATTGTGAATCCTCAAAAATAAAACTACAAGGTTCTCGGCATGCTCTGCGGTGAACGGTTACGGTTACTTTAAATTAGCGCAGGCTAAAGCCTGCGACTACCCCAAAACCGCATTATTAAAATGAAAATTCCTATACTATTGAATTATTGGTCCGTTCTTTGAATCTTAGCCTCCGGAGCATTACTATTGCCAGGAGAAATAATGCTATTCCTATAACCTGAGCAGTAGATAGTAATTCACCTGGGAGAAAACCGCGGGGGTCGCCCCGGAAAAATTCTACTATGAACCTGAGTACCGCATAAAATAAGACATAAGCCCAGAATAACTGCCCATGAAACTTCTTCCGTTTCTGCAGTAGAATAAGGATGGCAAAAATAATTAAATCCTTTAGAGAAGAGTAGAGTTGGGTGGGATGCAAAGGTATGCCGAGAGGGGCAAGGCTGGCGGGATCATGGAAGGTTATTGCCCATGGCAGATCAGTGGGCTTGCCATAACAGCAGCCAGCAAAAAAACACCCCCAGCGTCCTATAGCCTGACCCAGGGCAAGGGAGGGGGCAAAAATGTCTGTGATCTGCCACAGATTAAGGCCTTTTTTTCTGATATAAATAAAACTCACAGCAGCCGCAGCTATCAACCCACCATAAAAGACCAGACCCCCTTCCCATATCTGCCATATAGCCCCAGGGGCAGATAAATAATATTTGAAATTTAGCAAGACATAGAGTAGGCGAGAGCCGATAATAGCAGCCAGCATAAGATAAAAGGATAGATCTATAATCTTCTGGGAGTCAATCCCTTCTCTCTTTGCCGAACGAGCCGCTAAATATATACTAGCCAAAAAGGCCAGGGCAATAAACAACCCATAGGTATAGATAGTTATTGGGCCTAATTTAAATAAGATTGGGTGCATATTATTAACAAAGCCAAAATTCGAAACCCTAAATTCTAAACAATATCAAAATTCAAATGTTCAAGTGACCAAAGCTGTTTTGAATTTTGGCTTTTGCTCCTTGGAATTTGTTTAGGATTTCGAATTTAGTATTTAGAATTTCTAAGTCCTCTTTGTTATCAGGGTTTCCAGGATAAAGAGACCAAGGCCAATAGTAATGCAAGAATCAGCGATATTAAAGGCGGGCCAGTGGTAATGGTACCAGTGAAGATCAATAAAATCAATTACTTCCTGGAACCGTATCCGGTCAATCAGATTTCCTATAGCACCGCCCAGTACTAAGGCTAAGGCTACCCGAGTGAGAATGTTTTTGTAAGATGATATATAATAAAAATAGCTAATAACCCCTATTGCTATCCCGGATATTGTCAAAAAGAAAAGGGTAGTTAGCATCGTCTTCTCGCCCGCAAACAGACCAAAGGCTACGCCGGTATTCCTTATGTGAGTGATATTAAAGAGATTGGGCACCACTTCAATCGAGTAATAGAGGGGGATATTCTTTGCTATATAGAGCTTGCTGGCTTGATCCAATAATAGAATCATGGCTAAGGAAATGATTAGAAAAATTATCCGGTTCACCGTCTAAATTTCCAGGCAACCCACGCAGCGATGGCAAATAGTGGGATATGTTTTATTCAATCCTACAGTTTCACTATATATCCAGCAGCGTTCGCATTTCTGGCCCGGGGCTGGGGAGACCAGGATAGACAATCCCAGGATATCCTGGCTGGTGAAGAGATTGGGATTAGCTGGTGGGGCTGGGGTTGGATGGATATGGGCATCTGAGACAATAAAAATGGTAGCCAGCTCTGAGGCATAATCTTCCATAAGCTGGTATAAGTCTGTAGTTAGAAAAAGATCAACTCGGGCTTCTAAAGAGTTACCGATTTTTTTCTCTTTGCGAACCACCTCTAATGCCCTGGTTACTTCACTCCGGACCTCTAAGATTTTTTCCCAACGGCTCGCCAGTTCCTCATAAACAAGCTCGGGATTTATCTGAGGGAGCCTGGTAAGGTGGACGCTGGTTTCTCGTTGGCTCCTACCGACTAAGTATTGCCATACTTCTTCGGCTGTGAAGCTAAGTACCGGGGCCATAAGACTAACCAGGGCCAGGATAATCTCCCAGAGGGTATTCTGGGCGGCACGCCGCTCTTCTGAGCCAGCCCTGAAGGTATATAATCTATCCTTAATAGTATCCAGATAAAAGGCACTAAGGTCCACGGTACAGAAATTATGGAAGGCATGATAAAATACGTGGTATTCATGCTCCTGATAAGATCTACGCACCTTTTCTATTAGCTTCTGCAACCGATGCAGGATTAATCTATCCAGTTCTGGGAGTCGCTGATCGGGAATATGATGGAGCTGTGGATCAAAGTCGTATAGGTTGCCCAAGATGAAGCGGCAGGTGTTCCTTATGCGGCGATAGGCCTCCACCAACCGCTGCAGTATCTGGGGCGAGATGCGGATATCTTCCCGATAATTTTCCGAAGAGACCCATAGTCTAAGGATCTCGGCGCCATATTTTTCTATAATATCCTGGGGGGCAATAACATTGCCTAACGATTTTGACATCTTTTTCCCTTCACCATCTACCACATAGCCATGGGTAAGGACTGTCCGGTAAGGGGCCGCACCCCTGGTCCCAACCGCTATCAGCAGCGAGCTCTGGAACCAACCGCGATGCTGGTCGCTCCCTTCGAGGTACATATCTGCCGGCCAGACCAGATCATCTCTCTGGGTTAATACCGCCGCATGGCTTGCCCCGGAATCAAACCAGACATCAAGGATATCATCCTCTTTGGTAAAGTCCTTGCCACCACACCTGGGGCAACTGGTACCAGGCGGCAATAGCTCTTCCGTAGACTTCTCAAACCAGATATCTGCCCCATGTTTTTCTACCAGGTCTGCTACATAGTCTGCTAATTCTTTTGATGCCAGGGCATGCTGACAGGCCAGGCAGTATACTACCGTTATAGGGACTCCCCAGGCCCTCTGCCGGGATATGCACCAATCTGGCCGATTTTCTACCATACTATAGATGCGGGCCTGGCCCCAGGCGGGTATCCATTGTACCTTTTCGATCTCTTCTAGAGCCGCCTGACGTAATCCATTATTTTCCATAGAGATAAACCACTGAGGTGTTGCCCGGAAAATAATGGGGTTTTTACAGCGCCAGCAATGGGGATAAGAATGGATTAAGGTTTCTTCTAGTACCAGATAACCGTTTTGCTGCAGGGTCCGGTTAATAGCAGCATTAGCTTCAAAGACCTTCATACCTCCAAATTGCGGTAATGATTCGACAAAATAACCCCGCTCATCCACCGGGGCATATACCTCGAGACCATATCTAATGCCGATTTCGTAATCTTCCAACCCATGGCCTGGGGCCGTATGGACACAGCCAGTCCCTTGATCAAGTGTTACGTGCTCACCCGTTATAAGTAAAGATTCCCGGGGAAAGAGGGGATGTTGACACTTTAATCCTTCCAGGACAGATCCTTTGAAGGAAGCCAGTATCTGATAATCCCGGGCAGCAAAAATATTCATTACCGGGGCCAATAATTCTTTGGCTATTATCATGACCTCTCCTTGCCACTCTACTGCTACATATTCGTAATCAGGATGTAGAGCGATAGCCAGGTTAGCCGGGAGGGTCCAGGGGGTAGTAGTCCAGATAACCACTGATACTGGTTTTCCCTTCAAGGCCGGGAATTTATCTCCCAATTCATCTTTCAAAGGGAACCTGACATAGATAGAGGGAGACTTATGACTCTCGTATTCTACCTCAGCTTCTGCTAAGGCGGTCTGGCAGGAGGGGCACCAATGGACCGGTTTCAGTCCTTTATATAAATTCCCTTTGGCCATAAATATCCCTAACTGACGGATAATATCAGCCTGATATTTGTAGTTCATAGTCAGATAAGGCCTCTCCCAATCGGCCAGAATACCAAGGCGTTTGAATTCCTCGCGTTGAATATCTATATATTTCGCAGCAAATTCTCGGCAGAGGCGCCTGATCTCGTTCTTCGGGATATCTCTTTTCTTTTCTTCTAATTGCAATCCTATCTGTTGTTCAATAGGCAGGCCGTGGCAATCCCATCCCGGGACATAGACTGCATTATACCCCTCCATAGCCTTCACCTTGACAATGATATCCTTCAGTATCTTGTTCAGGGCATGGCCCATATGTATGTGGCCATTGGCATAGGGTGGCCCATCATGCAGGATATATTTAGGGCATTGGGCCAGTATTTGTCTGAGTTGATAATAGATACTCTCTTTTTCCCATTTTGCTAATATCTCCGGCTCTTTCTGAGGCAGATTAGCCCGCATAGGAAAGTCAGTCTTAGGGAGGTTTAAAGTTTCTTTAAAATCCTTAATACCTTCGATCTCCATTAAATCCTCCATCAGGCAGAAAATCTATAACCCAAAAATAGTGCATCTAGGAGGCTAATTATAGGCCATACGAGCCCACTAAAGACCCCCAATGGATCAAAAAATATCAACATCACCAGGATTAATAGGCCAAACGGTTCGATCTTACTATACGCCAGGGCCTGTCTAGAGGGCAGTAGTCCGGTCAAGATCCTCCCCCCATCCACTGGTGGGATAGGGATCAGGTTTATAACAGCCAATACCAAATTAAGGCGGACACTATATCTCAACATTAACAGTAAGGGGTCGAATAATACTGGACTCCAGGAAAAATAATAAGGGTTCATAAGCACTATGAGGCGAAAGATTATACCACTCAAAAAGGCCAGGAGGATATTAGTTACTGGGCCCGCAGCGGCTACCCATACCATATTCTTTTTAGGCTCACGCAGGTTGCTGAAATTTACCGGGACAGGTTTTGCGTAGCCAAATATCATGCCAGTTTGAGAGAAGATAAGGATCAGGGGCATGATAATGGTACCGAACAGGTCAATATGTACTAAAGGGTTGATGGATAGGCGGCCCTGTTCTTTGGCCGTAGGGTCGCCAAATTTGTAAGCTACCCATCCATGGGCTATTTCGTGAAATATTACACCCACTATTATTGGTAGGGCTATAATAGATATCTTTTGTATTAGGGGACTAAAATCCATTTGTATATAACCAATATTTGCCACGGATGAACACGGATGAACACTGATTAATACAGCATTTTATTTCATTGCAAAATTAGCAATGAAAAATTAGCAATTAACAATAGGGGGAAATGATTTTGAAATGCTAATTGCTAATTTTGCATTTTGCATTGAAACGAATACTTTTACATCTGTGTCTATCTGTGTTCATACGTGGTAAAAATTTTGCCACTCTTTTATATATTCAATCTCGTCACTTTTTCCGTTTAAGAGGCCGTCCAGCTTTAATTCCCGGATTTTATGCAATATGTGACGGAACTGGGGTCCGGGCTTTATGCCCAAAGTAATCAAGTCTTTGCCGGTAACCCGTGGTTTTATCTCTTTATATGTGGTTAGATAGAGAGTGATCTGCTTCCTGATGAGATCATCAAGGGCTTTAGCCCTGAGGAATACTAAGGCTTCCGGGGAAAGTGTACTAAGGGCATCTACTAGTTGGCTAGGTCTTAGACCCGACCTGGTTCTTAAACTCTGGTGCGTTCTCTCGGCTTGCTCCTTGTCTTCCAGCGCCTTCCGGGCATGATTGATTGGTAGCGCTAATCGTTTCCTTAGTGCTTCTATATCGCTTTCATTTAAGTCATTCACCAGGGCTAAGAGGTATATGAACCATTCCTCGAGCTTATCTCCCCGGGTTAAACTATGATACCACTTCAAAGAATCTTCTACTTGGGCAAGTAGGGTTTGCAATTCTCGAGAAAAAGTTATTTTAGGATAAATAGACCTTAAGAGGTCAAAATCAGACATGCGCTGGATAACTTTTAGGGGCCTATTTTCGCTTAGGATAAGAAAGAGTTCCTGG
>Ga0156295_1006_pt1 | contig 18958 bp, 17 predicted proteins | sample RifCSPlowO2_12_FD_107943 | JGI IMG/M metagenome (GOLD analysis project Ga0156295, IMG submission 107943) | Nitrospinae bacterium RIFCSPLOWO2_12_FULL_45_22 | reverse complement strand
AACCGCTATGGAGGCCCTAAAAAATAATCGGCGGGTCATCGCCTGTGACTTAAACCCTATCGCTACCGAGATCATCCGGCTTACCATCCAGCCAATTAATGAAATAGAGTTATATGATGCCTTTAAGCGGGTAGAGAAAAGGGTGAGGAAAAAGAGCGAAGGGCTGTATACTACCCATTGCCGCAACTGCAAAAAAGATATTGTCTTTGATTGTGCGGTTTGGCAGGAGGGGGACTGCCAGGAGGTCCGCTACCAATCCTGCCCGTACTGCGGTGATCGGCGAGAAGCTAACTGTAAGCTCACCAAATATGACCGAGACCTCCTCAAGAGTATTGAATCCAAAAAGATAAGGGAGTGGTACCCCACTAATCGCCTCTACTATCCCGATGGCATGCCCTTTAAGGAAAAGCAGCAATATGAGTCCATCAACCAGCTTTTCACCAGGAGAAATCTTCAGGCCCTGGCCTGGCTAATGGCCGCTATAGAAAAAGAGCCCAAAAAGGATCTCAGGGATTTTTTGAAGATTGGGTTTTCTTCCATGGTGCATCTATGTAGCCGTATGATAGCAATTAGCAACCGGTCATTAACAAGTCATCACACTGCATTTTCATCAACAGGATGGACGCAGCATAGTTATTGGTATGCATCAAATTTTATGGAGCAAAATGTCTGGAACAAGTTTGAGAGTGCCATAAATGGTCATCAGGGGCTTATCAAGGCCAAGACCGAATCAAACGCCCTTTTCAAGGATAAAAGGTTTGCTAAATCTATAGACCAACTGCTCTCAGGGAAGGCAGATATCTTTATTTACCAGGGAGATGCCTTAGAGTTGATGGATAAAATACCAGACGGTGAAATTGACTATATCTTTACTGATCCTCCCTATGATGCCTCTATCCAATATGGCGAGCTTGCTTATATGTGGGTAGCATGGCTAAAGCTGGATCAAGGATACCTGAAAAAAATAACAACCCATGAGATCATAAGGAACGAGAGACAGCATAAGGATTTTGAGGTCTATTACTCCCTCCTGTCATCAAGCTTTCAGAAGATGTTTAAGGTCCTGAAGCCTGACCAATATCTCACTGTTACCTTCCATAACCCTACCTTCAAGGTCCGCAACGCAACTATAAGGGCAGGTGTGTTTGCAGGTTATGAGCTTCAAAAAATCCATCATCAACCGCTTGGGCAATTTTCAGCAAAGGCAATGTTACAGCCCTTTGGCTCTGCCCAGGGAGATTTTTATCTCCGGTTTCATAAGCCACCGGCGAAGGTCACTGCTACACGGCCAGAAGAGATAGATGAAGTCAGGTTTGAAAAGATAGTAGTGGAGACCACTATTGCCCTCCTGGCTGAAAGGGCCGAACCAACGCCTTATACTGTCATCATCAACTATATAGACCCGGTCCTGGCCAAACACGGTTTCTTCTCCAGCCTCCACACCGGACTGGATATAAATACAGTGCTGAAGAAGCATCTTAATAAGGAATTTAGCCTCCTTACGGCAAGGGTAGGTGGGGCTGAGGGTAGGCTGTGGTGGTTCAAGGATACCTCCATTGTCCCCCATCTAAACGAGATACCCCTGACTGAAAGGGTTGAACAGACCGTCTATCGAAAGCTCCACCAGCAGGCCAGAGTGACCTTTACCGAGGTATGGGATGCTGTGAGCACCGAGTTTCCCAATTCTCTTACCTCTGATAGTACCAGCATCATGGATGCCCTGAAAATCTATGCCCGCCAGGTAGCTGGTGGATACTGGCTATTAAAGCCCGAGATACAGCGGCGGGTCCATCAGCATAACGAGGTCCTTGCTATCCTGGCGTTAATAGGAAAGAAGCAAGGCTATGATATCTGGATCGGAAAGAGAGAGCAGCACGAAAGAGATGGTGGACTGGTTGCCCAGGGTAAAACCTTGTCTGAATATATGACCCTTAAGGAGCTAAAGGTTACCAATGCTACTAACCTTGATGCGGTGGAAAATATAGACCTACTCTGGGTAACTGAGGATAAGATTAATGCCTGCTTTGAAGTAGAAGCAACAACCGGTATGACCAGTGCCTTGATGCGCGGATCAAATGTCGCGGAGCAGGTAGATAAATTTATGGTCTTGCCCGAGGAAAGGGAGGCTCAATTCAAAAACAAGCTCACCTCGCCCCTTTTTAAAGAGCATTTTGAAAAGGGGAACTGGAGCCTGATCTTCTTTGACCGATTACGCAATGCCTATGTGAAAGAGAAAACCAGGGTTGATATCTATCAAATCACAAACCAAAAGGCCGAGCAAAGAGAGAATAAAAAAGTTAATGCAAATCAAGGCAGACTTTTCTGAGGAGAGTTTTTAGGTTTTCTTCAGACCCTTCACCCCTCGCAGTGGCCGAGCCATACTCCCCAAGGAATATAAAACCAAGATAAGACGTGACTCCATTCCCCTGACCTTACTTGGGAAAGATTTTGAGCGGAGGACCGATGTTAGATGACGAGGGATCATCCCAAGCGAGGTTACTAACGTGTCGCCCTTTTGTGATAAAATAAGAGTTAGAAAGTTTTATAAAAATTTGGCTTTGTTATAGGACTTATGAGGAATTTGAGGATCTTTTGGAGGATAAATATTGGTTATGCCTGCATAATTATTCTATTGGCTCTTATCAGTTCATTAGCCCTGCTAAAGTTTAATCAGCTAAAGAATCTCACTAAATCTATCATAACCTATGATTACCCTTCATCAGACCTGGAAAAGAAACTGATCGATTCCATCTTATCCCAAGTAGGCTTTGAAAGGAAGTACTTGATTTTGGAAGACCTTAAATTTTATCAGAGTTTTAACGCTAAAGAGGAGGAGAACCTGGCCCACTTTAATAAGCTCTTGCAGCTAGCAGAAACCCCTAATGCAAAAGCCTTGGTAGAAAAGGCCCATAAACGTTATCTAGAATATCTCGATATGGTTAAAGCAGAAGTGGTTCTTGTCCGATCAAAAAAGAAGTATCCCCTTTTTCTTTATCAGCAGAATAAGGAAAAGGTCATAACCGTAATAAACCAGACTCTGGATGAATTGATAAACTTAAACAAGCTAAGTATAAGTGCCAAGATAGGGCATTCAGAAGAGGCCAGCAACCAAGCCGGCAAGCTGATTGGCTCTATTGCCATTTTATCGCTCTTAATAAGTATAACCATATCTATCCTTATCACCCGAGGCATTAATAAGCCTTTAAAGACTTTGGAGCAAGCCACTAAATCTATTGCCCAAGGTGACTTTAATCAGAAGGTGGATATCTCTTCCCCGCCCGAAATAGAGAGACTAGCGAAGGCATTTACTTTTATGTGTAATCGCCTGCAAGAACTAGATAATCTAAAAAAGGATTTTATCTCCAATATTTCTCATGAATTACGTACCCCCCTTACCTCTATAAAAGAAGCTAGCCATTTACTCAGAGAAGGTGCAATAGGAGAAATCAGTTCGGAACAGAAAGAGTTCCTAGAGGTCATTTTAGAAGAAGGAGAAAAGTTAGATCAGTATATTAATAATCTATTAGACCTTTCCAAGATGGAAGCAGGTATGATGAGCTATAGCTGGCAAAGCTGTGATTTAACTCAGATCATAAACCATATTGCCCAAGGTCTAAGACCCGTAGCACAAAAAAAGGATATTCAACTGGATATCGCTATTCAAGAAGTCCTTCCGCTGGTTATAGCGGATAGCAGGAAACTACAACAGGTAATAACAAATCTCCTTAGCAATGCCTTGAAATTCACCCCGCCAGAGGGCAAAATCACTATATCCGCATCCACGGCTTTAGGTAGCGCAGTTGCCAGTTCCCAGCCGCTAAAGCCAGGGACAGGCTTTGATAACCAGGAAGGGATAAAGGTCTCTGTATCTGATATGGGGCCAGGAATACCTAAAGAAGATTGGGAAAGGGTCTTTGATAAATTTTATCAAATAGGCCGAGGCGTGGCTGCTTCTTACCCGGGAAGCGGACTGGGGTTAGCTATTGCCCAGCGTATAGTAGAGGATCATGTAGGGAGAATTTGGGTAGAAAGCGAGCTTGATAAAGGTAGCATTTTTACCTTCTTCTTACCACTAAGATGAGACTGATTATATTTTATCTCACTATTCTGGCTCTGCTAGCTTCCTGTAGCGGAATAAGAACCATGACAATTTCTATGGAGGCTAAACGTCAGCTTTTGTATGCAAACCAACTATACCAACAAAAACAATTTAGTTTAGCAGTACAAGAAAACTTAAATATAATAGAAAGATTTCCCCAAAGCCCTGAGGCAGAAAAAGCCTTATATAATCTGGGCCTTATCTATACCAACCCAGAAAATCCTGCTAAAAATTACACTAAGGCCCTGGAATATTTTGGAATGATTTATAATAACAACTCTAAGAGCCCTTTAGCCCAAGAGAGTAAAAACTGGCTGGCTATCTTGGTGATACTCCAGGCACAAGAGATAGAACTGGATAGGTTAAGAAAAACTATCTATAATTTTGAGAGCCAGGTATACCGACTAAAGAAGATTATCCAGGAGAGAGATAGACTGATTAATAGGATAGAAAAGAAGATAGAACAATATAAGCAGATAGATATTGAGTTGGAAGAAAAGGAACGGGTTTGGAAAAAATAGGCCAGGGGGTAGTCCGATGAAGCAACATAGGATTTTAGTGATAGATGATGATAAAAATATCTTGAAGACCATAAAAAAGAGACTCGATACCGAAGGGTATGAAACTCATACTGCTTCTATGGCAGAAGAGGCCCTAAAGATGGCCCAAAACATCACCTTCGATCTGGCAATTACTGACCTGCGATTGCTCACTAAAGACGGGCTAGAGTTGATGGAAGAACTACATCAGTTTGATCCTGACCTCCCCATAATAATCCTAACTGCTTACGGAACCATCGAGAATGCTGTAGAAGCCATGCAGAAAGGGGCCTATAGTTATTTAACCAAACCCTATAACCCTAGGGAATTAATCCTGCATGTCAGCAAAGCCTTAGAGAAGCACAGGCTTACCCATGAAATCAAGCGGTTAGAGCATCTGGTTAAAGAAAAAAGCGAATTTCAGGAAATTATAGGCAATAGCCCGGCTATCCAGCAGGTTTTACAACCAATTCGGCGTATTGCCCAAACCGATTCTACAGTCTATATCTCTGGAGAGAGTGGTACTGGTAAAGAACTCGTAGCCCGCGCTATCCATGCAAGCAGCAAGCGGGATGATAAACCCTTTGTGGTCATCAATTGTGCGGCCATACCAGAGAACCTCCTGGAAAATGAATTGTTTGGCCATGTAAAAGGGGCCTATACCGGCGCCCACGAGACCACTAAAGGCCTATTCGCCCAAGCCGATGGAGGCACCTTATTTTTGGATGAGATTGGCGAAATGCCATTACCTTTGCAAGGTAAACTATTGCGGGTACTACAAGAAAAGGACTTCTACCCAGTAGGTGGAGCAAAGCCTATAAAAGTAGATATACGAATTATAGTAGCCACTAACAAAGATTTAGAAAAAGAGGTAGCTAATAAAACCTTTAGGGAAGACCTCTATTATCGCATTCATGTCATACCCCTCCATATACCACCTTTGCGAGAAAGGAGAGAGGATATCCCCTTGTTGACGGCCCACTTCCTAAAGAAATATAGCCAGAAACTAGGAAAAGAAGTTAAGGGGATATTGCCCGAAGTTATGCAAAGACTTATGCTATATGACTGGCCGGGGAATATCCGGGAGTTAGAAAACGCAATAGAATATGCGTTAGCCATGACCACCCATGATATTATTACTAATGATTGTTTTCTTGCCCTGGGATCAAAGACTATCTCCCAACCAATGGATTTCCAAATCCTTAAAGAGGCAAAAAAAGATTTCGAGAAAGGTTATTTGAAGCAAGCGTTGGCCATCACTACAGGTAATATGAGCAAAGCTGCTCAACTGCTAGGGATATTCCGGGCAGACCTCTATCACCTGATAAGAAAATATGAGTTGAGGATCAAGGACTATAGAAAACCGTAAGAGTAACCCCCCTACCCAAAATCCATCTCTACCAATTCTGTGGGATAAAATGTAGGTATTATCCTATAGCATACCCATACAAAAATTTGAGGTATTCAGCTACATCATAAAAAGTGTATATATAATCCTACATATATCCCCTTTTTTATTTTCCCCCGCAGAACCATTTATCGCAACCCATAATAATAAAACTAAGCAGTAAGGATGGGGTTCTTATGGTAAGTGATATCTACCCATTTATTGCTTGGTATACTTTTTGCTATACTAAAGAAATAGATATTTAACAAAGAAACGAGAGGAGGTGAGAAAGATGATTAATTATGCGCGGAAAGACCTAATGACTGCTCTCTCCTTTATTTTTGTAGCCGGATTAGTCATAACCCTAGTGGCTGGGTTGCTTATGACCCTGCTTTCTGGATGTACAGGGATGCAGAGGTGGGTGCAAGATAACCCCAAGACCGCCTTAGGCATCGGTGCTGGGGTAGCTACTGGTGGCCTAGCCGGTGGACTAATCGGCAGTGCAGTAGGGGAAACCGCTACTGGTCTCCTGATCGGGAGTGGGTTAGGAGGTGCAGCCGGCGGGCTTATTGGCAGTGCAGTAGAAGACCGGGGAACACCAAGAAGGTATTCTTCATCCTCTCCTTCGGCTAACTACTCCAGCAGATCCTATGCCCGGTATGATCCAGCAGTAGCAGAATTGCAAAAGTCCCTTGGGAGCATGGGTTATGATTGCGGCCCCATAGATGGCATTATGGGAGCCCGGACGCGCCGGGCGATAATGAACTTCCAAAGGAATCAGGACCTCACTGTGGATGGTATAGCAGGTCCCATTACCCGGGCTAGGTTGAGTCAGGTTAAAACTTCAGGTTACAAAGATCTGTGAACCGTGGTTTTGCTCCCATAACAAATCATGGGAGGCAACATTATCCTAAATAAAAGAAAAGAGGGTCCATCATGAGGCAATTTAAAAAGGGGTTAATCAAGAAGGTAGTATTTGTGGCTTTGGCCTTGACCCTTGTGGGTTCGACCCCTGTTCTGGCCAATGGCAAAAAAACCTTTATGGGTTCTGTAAATTTCCGCTCCACTAGTGACCAGCTTATTGGTATGGTCACTACCATGAACCCTGGTATGGAGAAGATTATCAATTATCAGATCCCTTCTTTGTCAGGTGAACCTCCTTTTATCTTCAGTGCTATATATGCTGCAATAGCTGAAGAAGAGGGAGACAAGGGGGACGATCGAGAGCGACCCAGCCTAGATAAAGATAAGACCCGTGCCATCTTTAACCGACACTTAGACAGTTTCCTTTTCCTGACCAATACCTCAGGAAATAACATCTCTATCGATGCTGATTTTTATGATACGAGGGGTAATCTTTTGACCAGTGCCCATTTTGACCTGGGTCCCCATCAGACCCTGGTAAAATCGGTGTTAGATATATTAACCGAAAGATAGTGGTTTTCTACGGGTGGGGTAGTCTCCGAAGTGATGATACCCCACCCGTTGATAGCAAACAAGGAGTATTCGTACCATGCTAGGCATCAATGAACGAAGAAGGTTGTCAAAAGTATTGACGGTGACGGGATTGCTGCTGGCAATATCTTTGGTGATATTGATTTACCCCCCAGCTAGCGAAGCAAAGGCAAGAAAAAAATTTAAACAACATAAGAACCCCCATTTCTGCCTCACTGAGGTCTATATCGATTATTTCCGGGTGAAGCCTTCCCTGATAGAAACCTTAGCTGAACGAATTATCTATGAAGAAATTCCGGTTGTGCTATTTATTTCCCAACGCACAAAAACCAACCCTGATATTTTGTTGAATTGGAGATTAGGAGGCGCTAATTGGCTCGATATTAGTCTCCGGTTAGGACTAAGTCCCGATATCTACTATGTCCCTATACCCCGTCAGGCAAGGGTTGGCCCCCCGTTTGGTAATGCCTATGGATATTATAGGAAAAGGGTACCAAAAGCTCGGTATATAACCTTAAGCAATGAAGATATAATTAACTTGGTACTCTTGCGGGTAGTTTCTGACTACTTTGGCTTAGAGCCCTTCAGAGTTATTCAATGGCGTAGCGCTGGAAAGGGCTTTGATCAAATTATCATCGAACTAAGGAGAAAAAAGGACTGACCATTACTGTAGATCTGAGGAATAAAAACTCATGACGGAGGTGAAGAAAATCATGAAGCAGATAAAGGTTTTATCGTTGTTTTTTTCATTAGCTTTAGTGAGCTTCCTTTTGATAGGTGCTCAAGGCTGTGCCACTAAAGGCTTTGTGGAACAAAAGGTACGGCCCTTAGAAACCAAAATTACTGACCTCTCTTCCCAGGTTGAGGAATTGAAGGCGGAGGACACCCATATTAGGGAAGAGCTTGCCCGCTTAGACAAAAAAGGTATTGTCAAGAAATTGCTTGCAACCCACTCCATTATGTTTGGTTTCGATAAATGGCAATTACCGGAACAGGCCAAGGATACCCTGGATCAAATTGCCCAAGAGCTAATTGCTAAGGAGAATCTGGCGGTATTCGTAGTGGGCCATACGGATAATGTGGGACCAGAGGCATACAATTTAGAACTGGGGCAGAGAAGGGCTCAAATGGTAGCGGCATACCTGCTTGGTAAACCAGAAATTTTGCCTTATAGGGTCTACGTAGAGAGTCTTGGCGAATTCCTACCGAAGAGCCCTAATGAAACCTATGAGGGAAGATCCATAAATAGACAAGCCGAAATCCTCCTAGTAGAGACAAATTTGCAATAGAGTTGGTCCTTTCGAGGACCCTGTTAGGGGATAAGCAGACTTAGGATAAGAAGAGTTATCCAATGATCCACCCAAACTAATTTATGATAGTTAGTTAGAAAGGAGGGAGTCAGATTTATGCAAAGATCCATTATATACAAGGGATTTACCTGGGTGCTTATTAGCTCTTTTGCCTTCACTGGTTGCTCAGAATGGAAGTGGGGTAAACGGGAAACCGGTGCCGTTGTAGGAGCAGCTACGGGAGCGGCTATAGGAGCAGCCGGTGCTAAAAGACAGACCCGTGGTGCTATCATTGGGGCAGCGGCTGGGGCAGTTGCTGGAGGATTGATCGGTTGGTATCTGGATCAACAAGAGAAAGAGATGCAGCGCATAGCGGGTCTTGCTACGCAACGCAAAGAAAATACCCTAGTAATTAACATGCCCGGTGAGCTCCTATTCGATGTTAACTCTACTGAGCTGAAGCCTGGCAGCCAGAGTAAATTGAGAGAAGTAGCCGATGTCTTACAAAGATATCCCCATTCCTACCTGGAAGTAGCCGGTCATACGGACAGCCAGGGTAGGGCAGAGCATAACCAGAGGTTGTCAGAGAGGCGGGCCGAATCCGTAAAGACCTTTTTGGTAGCCGAAGGGATTAACTCCACCCGGATCAAGGCTAGAGGGTATGGAGAAACCATACCCGTAGCTAGTAATGATACCCCGGAAGGCCAGCAAATGAACCGCCGGGTAGAGCTAAAAATAATACCCAAAGAAGAAGAGATTCAGCAAGAATATGAATCCCACGGCTAATAACAGAATTGGTATTAATTTTTATTGACGTGGGTGTGGCTCTTCCCAGACTGCCATTCCCCTGACCTCACTTTGGAAAGGCTCCGAACCAGGTCACCGAGGTGAGATGACGAGGGACCAGCCCGATTGAGGTTACTGGCGTGTCGCCTTCAGAATCCCCACAGCCTTTGTCGTGTCGGTGAAGTTCACAGTGTAATTCAAATTGAGTAAGCCGTCCGAAAGCCTCCCGGAGAAGTCCGCTGACTTAATGCCCGTCGAGGGGATTGAGTCAATGGTGCCATTGAGCGTCCCGTCGACCTTAGCCGTGGCCTTTAGCGTGCCGAAATCCGACGACCCCCCGCCTAATGTGATGCTTCCATCTGAATTCAGCTTAGCTGTCACCGTAAAGGCCGGTGGATCTACACCACCAAAGACATTTCCGCCTAAATCAATCGTGATCGTCACGACACCAGGAGAGCTATCAGCAACCTCAAAGACCGCCGATCCGGTCGAGCCAAATGTCTGGTTGGTCCAGCTCCCCACCCATTTCCCCACGAACTTGGACAGCGCATAGGTACCTACCAGGAAAGGCTCACTCTTGTAAGTGAGCACATCCAACGTCCCGGCATTCATAAATGCCAGCATCCACTGATAAGTACCAGTCGGCTCGCTGCCTGTAAAGGTATAATCCAGTATAGGAACTGAACCGGTATCCAGCCCCGTAGTAAGTGTAACCCTTGAAAGAAGCTTTTTCCAAGTAGTAGGATCGGCCGTGGCTGCCGCGGGGATCAAACTGCCACCTTCCCCGCGTTCGAAGAACACGCGGCTCCCATCTGGGAAAATGAGTACCAGATACGCATCCACAGTCACCGAGCTATCGGGATTGGCGACCCCGACCGAGAGTTTAAGACGATCGCCTGGGCCGAAATTCTCACCACCGTCGTCCAGGATCACTGTCAATCCGCGGAGGGAAGGCTCGTAGGTGATTACCCGCCCCGCACCAGGGTTGGCACCAACGAAGGCAGCGGCCGAGATGTTGAACTGGGCAGCCTGGAGCGTTGTGAGATTGATCGAGGCAATACTCCCGTCTGTGACAGCATAGAGAAGTAAGTATCGTGCAGGGTCCACAACGAAGTGGCGGTAGGCACCGGGATTGGCGCCAATCTGGACACCGAAGGAAATCACTTTCCCTGTAAGCGTCATTGTGTCGGGGTCCATCTCTCGGAAAGATCCATCGGTCGCTGCGTACCAAAGGTTCCCCGTCCGGACGTCAGAAACAAAGTGCCGATATCCGCCCACATTCCCGTCTGTGAAAAAACTGATAGGGATCTGGCCCGATGGCTGCTGGTTTGAGAGGTTATATATCTGGACAGAACCGTCAGTGATAGGTACCAACAGCCTGCGACGCGCGTAGTCAATAAAAACATGGCGGGCTGCGCCAATGACAGCACCAGGGATCCCGCTGATTTGGGGGCCCTCTGCAAGCGTATCTCTATTCAGGGAACGGATGGTGTTGTCGGTTGCAGAGTACCATATCAGACGCGTTACGGGATCGAACGCAATCTCCCGGGCACCGCCCACCACTGCTCCAACGAAGGCTGTCGTCGGGAGCGACGCGACCTCCGCCTGAGTTACCACATCGATGCCGCGGACCGTATTGTCCGTCACCGAGTAATACAGGATCCCGTTTTCCGGTATCCCCTGCGCTGGTACTATCCCTGTCCAGAGAAGCAAGAATGCCCCGATCAGGCCTAATAGCCCTCCTAAGAACCTCAAGTTTTGGCGGCCAGCATTATTCTTCTCTTTCCGGCCTATCGTGTTCTTAGCCCCTCCCTTCTGCTTGTCCCTGTGTAGCATGGTTTCCTCCTTTCCTCGTACATAGATGAACCCGATTAGGGTCGTCGAGAGGCCCCTAATATTTTACCTCCCCTCTTATAATTTCTTTGTAGCCAAAACAAATATTTCAGTAATTATAACCTGTCCCTACTTGGCAGGTCAATCGTACGATTATACCCAAAATTTTGTCCCTAGAGGAGATAATTGCAGGTCTATAGAGGGTTTTGGGAAATGGAGAAGTGGAAATGAACCGCAGAGTACGCAAAAAGCCGTAAGGCATTAGTAGTAAGGCGTAAAGCGATAACTCCTCACCCCCTTACACCTCACTTCTCACTCCTTACGATGTACGTATCTTTGTGTTCTCTGCGGTCTCTGCGTTGAAAGGTTTGAAAAGGATGATACTAGCTTTAATAATTTTTGGAGAAACTCCAATGAAATATTGCGTTGTCAGGGGAAGAATTCTGTGATATATTCGGGGCTAATGGGTCAAAACTGCCAAGGGGCTTCTTACTAACTAAAGAGGCACTCTTATCTGATTTATAAAAAATGCTCGGAACAGAGATAGATCTTAATTCACAGGAAGTAATAAATAATATTAGATCTGAGGGCATTTACCAGATTGATGAGGGTAATGGCTCTTGCCGTGTTAGCTTAAGGGCCTTTGCCCTGACCAATGGTATCATTGTCCATATCACTGGGGGCGATGAGCCGCATATAGGCGGTGTAGCCGTGGGGCTTCCTAGACCCAGTACCCAAGACCCTTCGCGGGTAACAGCTAATGTATCGGTAATCAGCATCCTGGGTCATAAAGACGATGAGTTAGCCCGGCCTATAGCAGACCGTTTAGTGCGGGAGCTGAATTCTATTATTGTGGTTATCGCTGGCGTGCATATCCACCAGGCTAACCAGACAGACATAGAAAGGATTATTGATAATACTAACCTGGCCGTAGAAGAATTTTTAAGGCAGATCAAAACCCAATAATTCAATGACCCAAAAGAGGGGGGATGAAGGTTGCCATTCAATAAGATTGAAGAAGTGATAGAAGATATCAGGGCAGGTAAGATGATCATCATGGTTGATGATGAAGACCGGGAAAATGAAGGTGATTTTTTGATGGCTGCCGAAAAAGTCACTCCCGAGGCCATCAACTTTATATCCAGGTATGGCCGGGGTTTGATCTGTATGCCTTGCTGCGAAGAGAGACTGCGGGAGCTGGAAATACCGCTAATGGTAGAAAATAATACCTCTACTCATGGCACGGCCTTCACGGTATCTATTGGTGCTAAAGGCAAAATTACGACTGGCATCTCTGCCTATGATCGGGCTGTTACTATCCTGGCTGTAGTTAACCCTGCTACTGGCCCGCAGGATATCAGTAAACCAGGCCATATATTCCCTTTAGCAGCCAAGAAAGGTGGGGTGTTGCAGAGGGCTGGCCATACAGAAGCCGCAGTAGACCTGGCCCGGCTAGCTGGCCTTTTCCCGGCCGGGGTCCTTTGTGAAATAATGAACGATGATGGGACTATGGCTCGATTACCCCAGCTCATCGGAGTAGCCAGACAGTTCCAGTTGAAAATTGCTTCAGTAGCTGATCTGATCCAATATCGCCGCCGGACAGAGCGCCTTATCGAAAAAATAGCTGAGGCAAAATTGCCTACCAGATTTGGTGAATTCATGGCCGTTGGCTATATCTGCATCCTGGACGAAAAGGCCCATGTAGCTCTGGTTACAGGAGATGTACAAGGGAAGGAAGATGTCCTGGTAAGGGTCCACTCCCAGTGCTTGACCGGTGATGTATTTCGCTCCTTACGCTGTGATTGTGGCCACCAGATGGAAGATGCCTTGAGGAGAATCCAGGCCGAGGGCCAGGGTGTATTTCTCTATATGTCCCAGGAAGGTCGGGGCATTGGCCTGCTTAATAAGATAAAGGCTTATAAGCTCCAGGATGAAGGTAAAGATACCGTAGAAGCTAATCTGGAATTGGGCTTCCCAGCCGACCTCCGGGATTATGGTATTGGGGCACAAATACTGGCCGATCTTGGCCTCTCTACTATCCGTCTCTTAACCAATAACCCTAAGAAAGTGGTTGGCATTGAAGGCTTCGGCTTACGAGTCACCGAAAGAGTGCCGATTGAAACCATCTACACGCCAGAAAACATACAATATCTTAGGACTAAAAAAGAGAAGCTGGGACACCTTCTGGAATATAAGGAAGATAAGATAGTTAATCTGTGAGAGAGAGAGAACCTTGAAGCTGATCATTGGCATATCTGGCGCTAGTGGCGCTATCTACGGCATAAGGCTGTTAGAAGTATTGAATACTCACCCCGAGATAGAAACCCACCTGGTAATCACCGACCCCGGTAAAAAGACTATAGCCCTGGAAACAGCCTATAAAGAAATAGCAAGAATAGAAAAATTGGCCAATTATTGCCATGCGGTTGACGATATTGCAGCGCCGATTTCCAGTGGCTCTTTCCGTACCGATGGGATGATAGTGGCCCCTTGTAGTGCAAAAACCTTATCGGCTATCGCCCATTCCTATAATGATAATTTATTGGTAAGGGCTTGCGATGTGGTGCTTAAGGAGAGGAGAAGATTAGTCCTCCTCTTCCGGGAAACACCTCTGCACCTCGGTCATATCCGGAATCTAGAGCGGGCAACGGAGATGGGGGCTATAATCTTGCCGCCGACACCGGCGTTTTATAATGGCCCTAAGACCATAACCGATATAGTTGATCAGACGGTAGGGAAAGTCCTGGACCTTTTTAATATTGAGCATAATCTCTATCACCGTTGGGGCAATTCTTAGATAAGCCTTCAGCTATCAGCAGTCAGTTTTCAGTTAAAAACAATCGTTAGGGGTAAGAAAAATTTCTCCTCACGCCTTACCCCTAACGCCTTACGCTAAGTCTTGCTGATAGCTGACGGCTGAACGCTTACGTACTAAGGAGAAATGACTGGTTTGCAATATTCAGAAGATAAAGATATCTTAACTGGTCTTACCCTGTATGGGAAGATAGTCTCTGGCCTAGGAGAGGGAAAGGTATTTACTGAATTGCCTTGGGCCAAAGAACAGTTCCTTAATAAGGTGGGTATCAATCCCTATCCGGGGACCCTTAATTTAAAATTAGAAAACCCTCTAGCATTAGAGGGTCTTCAGAAGTTAAAAAGCCGTCCGGGTATAGTCATTGCCCCGGATAATCCGGCATTCTGCCAGGGGATATGTTATAAAATAATGATCCAGGGAAGCATACCAGGGGCTATTGTTATCCCGTTGGTACCAGAATATCCGGCCGATAAGCTGGAGATTATAGCCCCTTATAATCTAAAAGAACGCTTAAAGGTTCAGGATGGTGATGAAATAACGGTAGTGGTAATTAGTCATCACTAAAAAATGTGTTGTCAAGCAAGCTCGATCACTGCATACCTCATGAAACCAGCGTTGTTACAGGAATATGTAGTGGCAAAGCTTGTTTTGCAAGAAAGTGAAGGAAGGAAGAGGAGATGGGAAAAAAGCTCTTGATCACAGGAAATGAGGCCGTGGGTTATGGCGCTATTTATGCTGGCTGTAGGAACTATTTTGGCTACCCCATAACCCCCCAGAATGAAGTAGTAGAATTCTTTGCCCGGGAGCTGCCTAAAATAGGCGGTAATTTTGTCCAAACCGAGAGTGAACTTACCTCTATAAATATGCTTTATGGTGCGGTAGCTACTGGGGTACGGGCCATGACTTCTTCATCCAGTACTGGGTTCAGCCTGATGCAGGAATGTATAGCCCATATGGCCTATTGTAGCTTACCGGCAGTTATTGTTGATGTCCAACGAGGAGGGCCGGGGGCTGGTTCTACCCAAACCGCCCAGATGGATTATGCCCAAGTGACTAAAGGTGGTGGCAATGGTGATTACTACCCCCTTGTCCTGGCACCATTTTCCGTCCAGGAGATCTTTGAATTAATCCAGCGGGCCTTTTATCTGGCAGATAAATACCACCACCCGGTCATTGTCCTCTCTGATGCTATCTTAGGGCAGATGATGGAGAATCTGGAGCTCTATTCCATCAACTTCGGCCCCTTGCCCGCCAAAGATTGGGCCGCTACCGGCCAGGGAGAGCGTAAATACAGAAATACGGTACCCAATATCTGGACCTTTTTCAATAACTATCGCGATATAATTGTTAATCTGGGGAAGAAATACCAGGAGATCACTGATAATGAAGTGCGCTTTAAAACTTACGAGATCGAAGATGCCGAGATGGTGATAGTAGCTTATGGGTCTAGCGCCAGGATATCTTTAGAAACATTACGCCGTCTTCGACCAGAAGGGTACAAAGTGGGCCTAATCAGACCCATTACCCTATGGCCTTTCCCGACAAAAATCATCCGGGAGACCTCTCATAGGGTAAGAAATTTCCTGGTAGTAGAAGACAGTTTAGGCCAACTCGTTGAAGACGTTGAATTTGCGGTGGAAGGAAGGGCAGGGGTACATTTGTTAGGCTCTCTAGCCCGTCACTTACCTACATCCAGTGGTATGATCTTTCCCAAGACTGTCTCCGAGGAGGTGAAAAACATCTTATGCCACAAATAGATCATCCTGAAAGAGAATTGCTCTGTGGGGGCCCGGAATCCTATACCGGATTGCCAACTATGTATTGCCCGGGCTGTCATTATGGCACCGTGGCCCGGGTTATCTGTGAGGCCATAGATGAACTGGGCATCAAGAAACAGGCTATTGGTGTAGCCGGTGTGGGCTGTCATGGGTTTATGATAGGGACCATTGCTACCGACTTTGTCTTTGCCTTGCATGGCCGGGGTCCGGGCGTCGCTACCGGGATAAAGCGCTCCCAGGGTGGCAAACCCATTGTATTTACTATCCAGGGCGATGGTGACCTGGCGGCTATTGGCATGGGCGATATCATTAATGCCATAGGCCGGGGGGAAAAATTGACTACTATCTTTTGCAACAACGCTGGCTATGGCACCACTGGTGGCCAGATGGCCCCCACTACCTTATTAGAGCAAGTCACCACTACTACCCCTACTGGACGAGACCCCCAGGTAGCAGGCTATCCTATCCATGTAGCAGAGATGCTGGCTATGCTGCGAGGGACAGCCTATTCTGCCCGGGGTGCGTTAACGTCTCGCAAAAATTATAATCAGACCAAAAAATTCCTTAACCTGGCCTTCCAGAAACAGATGGATGGTATAGGCTATGGGTTTGTAGAGATACTATCTGCCTGCCCTTCTACCCTTCATATGCCGCCCAATAAGGCCCTGAAGTGGGTAGAAGAATATATGATAGCCGAGTATCCTTTAGGAGAGTTTAAAAACGTAAAAGAGATTTTATGAGGTCATTAGGTGACCTAATAACCCATTAACGCTATCGCCCAATGACCTGATAACACAATGCCGCACTAACCTAATGACGCAAGAGAAGAATGGAGCTATTATGCTAGAGAAAAGGTTGATTAATGGTAATGAAGCCCTGGGTTATGGTGCCCTATATGCCGATTGTCGCTGTTATTTCGGTTATCCTATAACCCCGCAGAATGAGGTAGTAGAATTCTTTGCCCGCGAACTACCCAAGGTGGGTGGAGTATTTGTCCAGACCGAGAGTGAGGTATCTTCTATAAATATGCTCTATGGTGCGGCCGCTACCGGTGTAAGGGCCATGACCTCTTCTTCCAGTACCGGTTTTAGTCTCATGCAGGAAGGGATCTCTACCCTTGCAGCATCAGAACTCCCCTGTGTCATCGCAGATGTCCAGCGTGGTGGCCCTGGTGGTGGCAATACCCAGACTTCTCAGATGGACTATATGCAGGTTACCCGGGGTGGAGGCAATGGCGGCTATCACAACATTGTCTTATCCCCCGCTTCAGTGCAAGAGACCTTTGAGCTGGTCCAATTAGCCTTTTGTCTGGCAGATAAGTACCGCCATCCGGTCATTATCCTGACTGATGCTATCATTGGGCAGATGCAGGAAGGCTTAGAGTTGCACAGATTAGACTTTGGGCCGCTCCCCGATAAAAAGAGTTGGGCTCTAACTACTGTTGGTGATCATGATGATCCAGGTAGGTTTATCCAGAATGCCCCAGGAATCCTTGGTAGTTACAGAGATTATATGATACGTATAACCAAAAAATACCAGGAGATGACCGAAAAAGAGGTCCGCTATCAGGCCGGCCATACCGAAGATGCAGACCTAATAGTGGTATCCTTTGGCTCCAGTGCCCGTAGTTCTTTATGGGCTTATCACCAGGCCCGGAAAGAAGGGTTAAGAGTTGGCTTTATTAGACCTATCACCCTCTGGCCTTTCCCCACCCAGATAATAAGGGCTGCGGCCCAGCATACCAAAAAATTCGTGGTAGTAGAAGACAACCTGGGACAGATGCTGCGGGATGTGCAAGCCGCAGTGCAAGATAAGGCAGAAGTACACCTGGTTGGCATTGCCCATCGCCACCTGGTTACGTCCAGCGGTATGATCTTCCCTAAGACCGTTTTGCAAGAGGTAAAGAGATTAATCTAACAGTAGCTGCAGGGTCTTACCCTGCCTAGCCGCAGATACTGCTGTTATGCAAGAAGGAAAGGAATTACCATGAAAAGAAAGGTAGACGAAAATGTTAAGCGAGAGCCCTTTTCTGGCAGAATTATAAGTTCAACAATTAAAGAAAATATAGATGAAAAAGTAGAGCGAGAGATAGTCTATTCCCGGCCAGAATGTATGCATGACCTCCCCACTATTCTGTGTCCTGGCTGCCAGCATGGCCTGATCTATCGCCTTATTGGTGAAGCCATTGATGAGTTAAAGATCCGGGGACATTGTATTGGTGTAGGTGGTGTAGGCTGCCATGCTATGGGGATGGGTATGCTAAAGATAGATGCTATTATGGCCCTGCACGGCCGGGCCCCTGAGGTAGCCACCGGTATAAAACGATCCCTCCACGGCAAACCCATTGTTTTTACTGTCCAGGGCGATGGGGACCTGGCAGCTATCGGCATGGGTGATATGATAAATGCGGTTAACCGGGGAGAGAAACTCACTACTATCTTTTGTAATAATGCTGGCTATGGCACTACTGGTGGCCAGATGGCCCCCACTACCCTTTTAGACCAGGTCACTACTACTACCCCGGAAGGTAGACAACCTCAGGGATTTGGGTATCCCATCCATGTAGCAGAGCTGCTGGCCACTATGACAGGTATGGCCTTTTCCGCCCGCTGTGCCCTGACTAGCCCAGCCCAATTCAATCAGGCCCTAAAAACAGTAAAAACGGCCTTCCAGAAACAGATAGATGGTGTAGGCTATAGCTTTGTAGAAATATTATCTGCCTGTCCCCCCACCTTCAAAAAGACACCGTTAGAGTCAATTAAGTGGATCATGAGCCATATGCTAGAGGAATATCCCTTGGGGATTTTCAAAGATGTAGACAAGATCCCATAAAAAATAGTAAGGAAGTAATGAAAGGCTATGAAATTTGAGATTAAAGATGATGAGATCAAGATTTATGACTTTAATACCCTGGAGGCTTATAGGATAGCCCGACATATGGAGAGAGAAGGGATAGATTTTTTTAGCCAACTCAAAG
>Ga0156295_1314_pt1 | contig 19898 bp, 19 predicted proteins | sample RifCSPlowO2_12_FD_107943 | JGI IMG/M metagenome (GOLD analysis project Ga0156295, IMG submission 107943) | Nitrospinae bacterium RIFCSPLOWO2_12_FULL_45_22 | reverse complement strand
AATGACGATGAAATAAAAATAGTGGAGGATAACCCTTAAAAAATATGGTAATAATTCCATACCACCTTTGAAAGTTACCTTAGTTATTATTTTGAGATTATAGGCATATTGAGGCGGACATAAGATGGTAAATTATATGCTTCCTGAAGTAATGGCCAATTTTTTCCTGAATGCAGCTAAATTTTTTACGAAATGGACCAGACATGGGCTAAACTTCCTAAATGGTTTGCCTGAGGTATCGGCTAATCCTTAAGCTTATTTAAGGAGACATTAAAAATATCTGGAATCCTGCAATATCCTAGAGATTATAATAGATGCCCTGACACCGAAGCTTAAATCTAGAGGAGGAAGGGAAGATGGACACCTATTCCAAGATTATTTTGACTCTAATTGCTGTTGCCCTATGGGGTTTATTGTTAAAACCCATAGTTACGTCTGAAAGGCTCCAAGCCTCTGATATCCAAGATGTTAACATCGTCCAGATAGATGGGGCTAGAGTTCCTTATGCTACCCCTATTTCGGTAAAAAACATTCAATAAAAATTGATTCCCTACCAAGGGAAGGAATTGGAACTGCATAGATATTAGCTGGATCTTAGGAGGATATGATTAGACGCGTTTATATAGAAACAACCATCCCGAGTTTCTATTATGAAACTCGTAGGGAACCAGAAATGGTGGCTCGACATCAGTGGACTCGCGATTGGTGGGATTACCAACGGATGCATTACGAACTGGTGACAAGCCTTCCAGTTATTGAAGAGCTAGAGCGCGGAAGTCATCCAGCAAAAGAAGATGCTCTGGGTCTCATAGCTGAATTGCCGATACTACCAATTCACGATCCCATTGAGGAAATTGTTGATACATATATTACACGACGTGTAATGCCTATAGATCCCAAGGGCGATGCCTTACATTTGGCCCTTGCCTCATATCACCGTTGTCATTTCCTATTGACCTGGAATTGTGTTCACCTTGCAAATGCCAATAAATTTGAGCATATTAGGCATGTCAATACGATTCTCGGGCTATTTGTACCTATTTTAACAACACCAGTCGAACTTATTTCCTGGGAGGAAAAACATAATGAAGAAGGATCCAGCAATTGAAGCGATAAGATTGGTACGTCATCAAATTTCCGCTCAATTTGGGCATGATACCAAAGCCCTTTTGGCACATTATAAAAATATGGAGCAGAAATATGCTATTAGAATTCTTAAGGAATCACCCGCTCCTCAGAAAAAATCAAGGGTTGGATAACAACGGCTGGCAGAGCAAATAAGAGGCCATTTTGGCTTAATTGGTCTATGTTATGTGGAACTCTACATAAGTTATGGGTCATAAGGAGAGACTAATCGTTCAGAAGCGATTCGATAAAGATCATGTTCTAAGAGTTGTCTATGAAGAGAAAATCGACCATATCTTGATTGTATAGGAATGGCAATACGAACGCTCCTTCCTAAATCGTTGCGTAATGTGGGATTATATAATTAGAGCGAGAGAAACTTTTTGGGAGGTAATAAGGGATGAAAGAATATAACTATACAATCTATCACAAACGCTAAAAATAAGTACGCATAGGGTGAGGCTTTAGGTTTCTACTATGGAATAGCGGGAAGGGGTTTTTGGCTAGAGAAATGATTACACCGATAATTTATGAAGAAGGATTAGTCAGGCTGCTGGATCAGCGGAAGCTCCCGCTAGAAGAGGTATATATAGAATGCCGGGATCATTATCAGGTGGCTCAGGCCATAAGAGATATGGTGGTACGGGGTGCCCCGGCTATCGGCATTACAGCGGCCTTAGGGGTATGCCTGGGCGCTAATACCATTCCAGCCAGCAATTTTAATGATTTTTTTAGTCAGTTGAACCCGGTCATCGAACTACTGGCCAATACCAGACCTACCGCCGTGAACCTGTTCTGGGCCTTAGAGCGACTAAAGGAGGTTGTTCTCCAGAACAAAGGTTTAGAACTCCATAGTCTTAAGCAGCTATTGGTGCAAGAGGCATTAAAGATCATGGAAGAAGAGAAATCTGCTAATGAAGCCATCGGCCGTTGGGGAAAAGAGTTGATCAAAGAAGGGGACCAGATCCTCACCTATTGTAATACCGGCTCCTTAGCTACTGGTGGTATAGGGACAGCTCTAGGGATCATCAAAACGGCTTTATGGGAAGGGAAAAGGATAATGGTATGGGTAAGTGAAACCCGGCCCTTTCTCCAGGGGGCACGACTGACCACCTGGGAACTTAGACAATGCAATATACCCCATCGGCTTATCACCGATAATATGGCCGGTCATTTAATGCAAAAGGGAGAGGTCAGTATGGTGATGGTAGGGGCGGACCGGATAGCGGCTAATGGGGATGTAGCTAATAAGATCGGGACTTATACCCTGGCAGTATTGGCTAAAGAACATAAGATACCCTTTTATGTTGCCGCACCCACATCTACTATTGACTCGACTATCCCTTCAGGCCACCAGATCCCGATAGAGGAGAGGGCTCCGCAAGAGATCACTTATATCATGGATAGGAGAATTGCGCCGGAAAAAACTGAGGTAACAAACCCGGCCTTTGACATCACCCCACACCAGTATATCCAGGCCATTATCACCGAAAAAGGCATTATCAGACCACCTTTTTCCTTTATCCTATAATTTTTCGCAATTCCTCTCCTTCCAGGGTCTCTTTTTCTAAGAGAGTTTCAGCTAGCCGTTGGAGTTTATCTTTTTTCAGAGTAAGGATTTCTTTTACTCGCTGATAGGTAGCATCAATAAAGGATTTAACTTCATCATCAATCTCTTTAGCAGTAACTTCGCTATATTCCTTAGTGCTCGGGAAAGAAGCCGGGAACAAGAAAGAGCTCCTCTCTCCATTGAAGGTAACCAGCCCGAGTTTCTCACTCATACCGTAATCTTTGACCATCTTCCGGGCAATATCAGTAGCGCGCTGCAGATCGTTATGGGCGCCGGTAGATACCTCTTCAAACATCAACTCCTCTGCTACCCTACCCCCCAGCAATACTGCCAACCGATCTAGTAGCTCTGCCCTGGTCATCAGATAGCGGTCTTCTGTAGGCAGTTGTAAGGTATAACCAAGGGCGGCAATACCGCGCGGGATAATAGAGATTTTATGGACGGGATCAGTATGGGGGACCGATTCTGCTACCAGGGCATGGCCTGATTCGTGAAACGCTATAATCCGTTTCTCATTTTCGTTCATTACCCGGCTTTTCTTTTCTAAACCCGTAAGTGCCCGGTCAATAGCCTCTTCAAAATCCTCCATCTCTACCTGATTTTTATTCCTCCTTGCTGCCAGCAAGGCCGCTTCATTAACAATGTTGGCAAGGTCAGAGCCAACAAAGCCCGGTGTACGGCCAGCCAGAATCTTCAAATCTATACCCGGCGCTAGCTTTACCTTTCGAGTATGGACCTGTAATATCTCCTCCCGGCCTTTAATATCGGGCCTATCTACCAGTATCTGCCGGTCAAACCGGCCGGGCCGGAGCAAGGCTGGGTCCAATATCTCAGGCCGGTTAGTAGCGGCCATGATGATGACCCCATTCTTGGTATCAAAGCCATCCATCTCGACTAAGAGCTGATTGAGGGTCTGTTCTCTCTCATCATGACCCCCTAAAGGATTGAAGCCCCGAGTCTTACCCAGGGCATCCAGCTCATCAATAAAGACGATGCAAGGGGCCTGTTGCTGGGCCTGGGAAAATAGGTCCCTGACCCGTGCTGCCCCCACACCCACAAACATCTCGACAAAATCTGACCCACTAATGCTGAAGAAAGGCACTTTTGCTTCTCCGGCCACTGCCTTAGCCAGCAAAGTCTTGCCCGTACCGGGTGGGCCCACCAATAATACCCCTTTAGGGATCTTGCCGCCCAGTATTTGGAATTTCTTAGGGGTCTTGAGGAATTCTATGATCTCCTGCAATTCCTCCGTAGCCTCATCAACACCCGCTACATCATCAAAGGTCACCTTAGTCTCATTTTCGGCATAAATTTTGGCCTTATTACGGCCAAAAGACATGACATTATAACCCGAGGCGCCTATCTTCTTAAAGATAAATCCCCAGATAGCAAAGAATATCAACATGGGTAAAACCCATGCCAGTAAAGACCTGAACCAGGTGTTTTCTATTTTTCCCCGGTAAACAATCCCGTATTTCTCAAGTTCTTTGGTTAGTTCCGGGTCTGTAACCCTGATCGTGATGAATCTTTTATGAGCTCCCTTACTTTTCTCCTCCTGTTTGATAACCCCTCTGATATAATTAGGGTCTATGGTAAGGTCATTGATCTGGTTTTTTTTGAGGAAGGCTTTAAATTGACTATAGTTAAGCTCTTGATATTCTTGGGCGGAAAAATAACTTTGAATAGAGAGGAGGATTAAGAGGGCCAGGATGAAATACCAGACAGAAAAATGGACTGCCTTCTTAGGAATTTTTTTCTTGTCATCTTCACCCCCTCTAGCTTGAAGCTGTTTCTGGAGCCATTTTTTAAAAGAGAGGTTTTCTCTATCACGCTGGCCATTCATAATTTAATCAAGTTTTGTTACCACACCAAGGACACAAAAAGCCGTAAGGCGTAAGGCGATAACTCCTCATCCCCTTTCGCCTCACCCCTAACTCCTCACTCCTTACGAGGTGCATATCTTTGTGCTCTTTGTGGTGCATCAATTACTATGTTTTCTGTGTACTTTGTGGTTAGAACTTAAAAAGCGTTTCTGCAAAAGTATAGCTAGCCAGGGATATTTAGCGCTAAATAGATGGTATTATCACCCCGTCTTACTAAAAGCAGTAAGCTCTTTTTATCTTTTGCCTCTCGTAATGCCTTTTGATAGTCGTCCATATCTTTTATGGGCCACCGATTTATTTCCTGAATAATATCCCCCCGACGGATACCAGCTTCATCAGATGGGCTATCTGGAGAGACATTAGACACCATTACTCCTTTAGTTTCACTGAGGCCGAAGCGCCTGGCCATTTCCGAAGTAAGAGGTTGGACAGTGAGGCCTAGTTCCTCTTCAAACTCCCTGCTGGTAGGTTTGACGGCTGCTTCTCGCTCTTCTTTAAGCTCTCCAATGGTTACTTTAAGGGTCTTTTCCCTGCCATTCCTCAGCATCCTTACCTCTACCTCTTTTCCTATGGGCATGTTAGCTACCATTCGGGGCAGCTCGCTCATCTCTTTAATCTCTTTCCCGTCGAACTCAATAATCACATCACCACGCTTTATCCCGGCTTTTTCTGCTGGTCCACCGGCTACTACATCAGCTACTAATGCCCCTTTTTCCTCCTTTAAATTAAAAGATTTTGCCAGGTCTTCGGTAACCTTCTGCACGGCTACACCCAGCCAACCCCTGGTGACCTTACCTTTTTCTTTAAGCTGAGGTAATAGCTCTTTAGCCATATTAATCGGGATAGCAAAACCAATCCCTTGACCGGAAGCAATTATAGCAGTATTGATCCCCACCACCTCACCAGCCAGATTAAAGAGCGGACCGCCACTATTGCCCGGATTAATAGAGGCATCGGTCTGGATAAAATTGTCATAAGGCCCGGCGCCAATAACCCTCCCCTTAGCACTGACTATCCCGGCAGTAACCGTATGTTCCAACCCAAAAGGGTTACCGATAGCTATAACCCAATCGCCTACCTGTAGCTTGTCTGAATCGCCCAGGGCTACTCCGAGCAAGTCATCTTTTGGATTGATTTTTAGCAATGCCAGATCGGTCTTAGCATCCGTTCCTACTACCTTAGCATCATAATCCTTCCCGTCTCCAATGGTAACTTTTATTTCTGTAGCCTTTTCTACCACATGGTTGTTGGTTATGATATAGCCATCCTTACTAACGATAAAGCCCGAACCTAAGCTGCGCTGCTTAAATTCTCTATGAGGCATCTCCCCAAAGAACCTTTCCCAGAACTCTTGGAAAGGGTCCCTCTCTCCCCAGGGGCCAGGGCCCGGAAACGGCATCGAGGGGCCGAATTCACGGGGATTTATCACCTGCGTAGTATTTATATTCACTACGGCAGGATTAAGTTCTTTTGCTAATTCAGCAAAGGATTGAGGGGCGCTAATCTGCGGGTTGGTTTTACTAACATCACCTTTTTTTTCTTTCCAGAAATTACCACTTACCGATTCTGATTGGCTATTACAGCTTACTAATACAACACTTACCGCGATTAAAAAAATTATTACTCCTGATAAGATTTTTTTCATCACCTTTTCTCTCCCGATTATTATTCTCTTAAGCATACTCAATACGGTCATCTAGATTCGTTTCCATCCATAAATGGCCCTTTTCCACAATCTCTGCGTCAATCTGCGGGATTATTTGTGCGACGTACTAAAGTACGACTCCGCATAATCCCTTGATTTCCTTGACCTTGCGGAAAATTCCTCATTTCTGGATTGGAAACTAATTAGTGCCACGATTTCATTTCTGGATGGGCACTAGATTAAGATCCTTATGCGATTAAAAAGTAGCAGAGATTGCAAAAAAGGTCAAGAGAGCAATACCAGTCCAATAAAAAAAGGGGTAAAAACTACCGCAAGTTTTTACCCCTTTACTTCGGGAATGGTTTACCCTTTACTATTGCCCAGGTGTTTGAGGCTGTTCCTGGGGTTGTTCCGGTGCTGGTGCCGGTGCTGGTGCCGGTTGTTCAGCGGGTGCTGGTGCCGGTTGTTCAGCGGGTGCTGGGGTTACGGCCTGTGGTTCCTCAGCTTTTCCCGCACCTTCCTCTACTGCTGGCTCTTCTTTCGGCTTCTGTTTGCAAGCAGTGAGGATATTCGCAGAAAATACCAGGAAAAAAGCTAGGGTAATTAGGGCAAATAACCGTTTCATATTTTCTCACCTCCTTTTTTTATAAAATAGGAAATTCTGTAACTGTTTAGTCAACACGTTCTTCTAAAAATAGCCGCCAAAAAGCGCAAAAAGTATGATGAACCACAAAGGCACAAAGCACTCTAAGAGACTACCGTGAGGAGTAAGCTCCTCCCTCCTTACTGCTAACTCTTCATTAAAAAATGTGTCCCTGGTGTCTGGTAGTTACAATATTTTTTCTACAGATCTACAGAAAAAAGAAAAGGATGGTAATAAAACTATTATAACATTATAATTTTTTTTTAGAAACAACAAGTTTTTTAACCGGGGTTTCATTAAAGGGGCTTTAATATGGCTTTTGTAGTATATAGTATGGGGAAGAAAAGAACTTTTACCCCCTACTTGTTTTTATCTCTGATGTTCCATTTAAGCATCCTGTTGATTAGCAAAATCGTTATATTGGCGTCACCAAGTAATCCAGAGGAATCCCCGTTAGTAGTAAAACTAATGGATATTGCCGAGCAGCGCCAGATAACTATTTCTGAACCACCGAAAAGAACAAAGCTCCTCCAGACTAGAAAGGTGCCAAAGCCCACAACAAATCCCCCTATCCTTAAGAAGCAGGATTTCCTGAAGCAACTACCCCTACCCTTATCCTTGAATAGGACAAAATCAGTCGCTCCTCCAGCCGTATTAGAAAAACCTGTTTTACCTGGTGTTAAGCATAAGGCTCATATCCTCCAGAATCTCTTAAATGAGGGAAAAGAAGAGCTATTGCACTATCCCCAGATTACTGATAAAAAGCTCTTATCCGCAAACCCTATAGATATAGGAACCGAATCAACTGACGTAGCAAAACCCGCGCAGATCGCCACTTTTCCTGGATCGAGGCAAGGAAAAGAGATTTTTGGGCTTATAGAAGGAGAAAGATCTGGCTTTAAGCAACCCGCAGAAGCCCTGGCTATTGGGGATAGTCTCCGGGAAATCAATCCCCCACTAATGGGGCGCAAGTATATTCCGTTGGACAGCAAAGACCCAGATTTAGCCCCCTATCTGGCTTATATAAAGGAGAGGATATTGCAGTTTTGGCGATATCCAGAAGAAGCCCAGCCGGCCTTAAAAGGCCAAATAGACCTGGCTTTTACTGTAGAACGGGATGGCAATGTTTCCGAGATCAAGCTGGTTACTTCTTCCCAATATAAGGTCTTAGATAAAGGGGTTTTAAGTGCCATAGAGCGTGCAGCCCCGTTCAAACCAATCCCGCTAGAGATTAAAGAAAAGAGACTACCTTTGCTAGGCACCTTTATTTATAATAAACCCGGTTATTCTCCAAACCAGCCCAAGAATTAGCCCTTGGGACATACTTATTCCTCGAATCCATTGAAAAGAGTAGCTGAAAAATATAAACTTAGGTAACAGCTTAGCCAATTAAAGGCTTCGCTCCAATTTAGCCAGAGAGGCGCTGAAGACACCGAGAAAAAGAGCAACTGTTTAGCCAAAATTATGATCTTAGCCGAGGATGAACACTTGCCAGGGCCGGTAAGAGATGGATCACGAATTACACGAATATACAAATAGCGCGAATGATGAGATATAAAAGCTATTTGTGTCATTCGTTACTTCGTGTCACCTGTCTGCCGTGCTGGCGGCACAGGCAGGTTTGTGGTTAAGTCTTTAGCTTTTATTTAGTTTTAGATTCCTGATGAGCCATATTTGAGAGACTTTATTTGGCTAAACGGTTATAAACCTAGAGTAATCATGATATTTTATGGTTGAGATGGACACTTTTATAAAAGAACAATTAGAAGAAGAGTTGGCCTCAGAAGAAATAGGCATAGGGGAAGATGAGAAGAAAGAAGAACCAACCTCGGCTAGTACCTCTTTAGTATATTACGATCCCTTCCACCGCTATCTGGCCGAAGTCCGCCGCTTCCCTTCATTATCTAAAGAAGAAGAATTCCGGCTAGCCTTGAAATATAAAACAGAAGGAGATATAGAAGCTGCTCACCGGCTAGTCACTTCCCACCTGCAACTTGTAGTGAAGATAGCTTTTCTTTTTAAACGGGTCTATTACAACATTATGGACCTTATTCAGGAAGGTAATGTTGGCCTTATGCAGGCGGTAAAACATTTTGATCCCTTTGCCGGCACAAGGTTTTCTACCTATGCTTCGTGGTGGGTCAGGGCTTATATCCTTAAGTTTATCCTGGACAATTGGAGGCTAGTAAAAGTAGGGACTACCAATGCCCGGAGGAAGTTATTGTATAATCTCCAAAAGGAAAAAGAAAGGTTAGAGGCCCAGGGATTTCATTACGGTCCAAAACTTTTAGCTGAGCGTTTAGATGTAACAGAAGAAGATGTTATAGAAGTAAATAAGAGTTTATCCGCGGTAGACATATCTATAGATGCCCCTATAGATGACCAGGGCAAAAGAACTTATGCTGATCTTCTCTCCTCCCCCGACCCACCAATCGCGGAAAAATTGGAGGATGAGGAATTTGCGGAACTCTTCCGAGCAAAGATTCAGGCTTTTGCCCAGGGACTTAAGGAAAAGGAACGCTATATCCTGGAACATAGGTTGATTGCTGAGGAGCCTGTGACCCTTCAGGAGATCGGTGATAAATTTGGCATTACCCGCGAGGCTATCCGGCAAAAAGAGAAAAAATTGATGAATAAGCTAAAGGTCTATCTGAAAAAGGAATTACCTGACTACATTGATATCAGCTATTTGGGTAATAAAACTATGGGAGCGTAAATGGTTGCAATTCTGGAATCATACTGGGCTTTGGCATTAATAGTGACGATAGTATTGTGGGGTATTGGACAGGTCTTGGCCAAAGAAGGTATTTCAATAGTTGGCCCGGCCAATATGTTGCTCCTCTATGCCTTAAATACTTTAATTATCTGGGGAGGATATTTTTCCCTCTCTCAGTCATTTATACTTACCACTTCCTGGAAGGCCTGGCTATTGGTTATACTGAGCAGTATCTTGTCTGCCGCGGGCTGGCTTTTTTATTACCTGGCCTTGCAAAGGGGTAAAGTCTCATTGGTAGCACCTATTACCAGCGCTTATTCCTTAGTTACCATTATTGGAGCCTGGCTGTTTTTGGATGAGATATTGAATTATTGGCAATACCAGGGCTTATTCCTGGTGTTTATTAGCATCATAGCCTTATCATATAACAATCCCGCTAATAATCCCGCAAATCCTGCTGGTACAGAAGGGATCAAGAACCACTCCAGTGGGTGGTTATACTGGTCTTTTCTCTCTTGTCTAGCATGGGGCATTTCCGTAGTAATAAGCAAAGTATTGATAAGAGAAGTTGGTTATATGAACCTAATAGGCATTTATGCCTTTTTGACCCCGGTTGCCCTGCTCCCTCTCTGGTGGTGGCAGCGGCGTAGGGCGATCTCGGTAAGTAGGAGAGGGTGGGTTATTTCCGAACTTTCTCAACTATCTTTCTGCGTAGGCGGAATCTTTTTCTTAATGTCTATGAGTAGCGGGGCAGTCTCTTTAGTTGCTCCTCTAGCTAATCTCTACCCATTGATAACCATTTTTATTGCCCGGGTATATTTGGCTGAGCAGATAAACGGCATCCAGGGCATAGCTATTGTGATGATAATAACTGGTTTGGCATTATTGACCTTTTGAGAGACAATGTTTATAGATTTTTTCTATGCTTTGCGACAGCGAAAAGTCCCGGTTTCTATAACCGAATGGATGACCCTTATGGAGGCATTAGTTCAAGGCCATGCCCTTTCTGATTTGCAGGTCTTTTATTATCTAGCCCGGGCTATCCTGATAAAAGATGAGGCCTATTTCGATCATTACGATATGGCCTTTGAAGAATATTTCCGAGGGATAAAAAACCCAGAGGATATGATAGAAGAAATATTGGAGTGGTCAAAGAATCTGACCCCGGAAGAAATGACCCTGCTTAAACCCATAGGGTTTAACCGTTGGATAGAAGATTTTGAGGAGCGTATCTCCAATAAAAAGATAAAAATTAAGGAAACAGATTCTAATTATCCGTCACAAACCAAAGAGAAGGATGAAGGGCCTAGTTCGCGCTCTGCGATCCAGATTGCGGCGGAGAGGCATTTCAAAAACTTGCGCCAGGACTTAACCCTGGATGTCAGGCAGTTCAAAGTAGCCTTGAAACACCTAAGGCAACTCTACCGGCAAGGGCCAGACGATGAATTAGACCTGGCAAAGACTATCGAGGCTACCAGCAAGAATGCGGGCGAATTAGAGCTCATCTGGCGCCGGAGCAAGAAAAACGCGGTAAAACTCCTACTACTCCTGGATGTAGGGGGGTCCATGGCCCCATTCTCCCGGCTATGCAGCCGACTCTTTTCCGCCGCCCATTCCGCCACACACTTTAAGGATTTTAGATATTATTATTTTCATAACTGCGTTTATGATAAGGTCTTTGAGGATATCGAACGTCAGAAGGCATTTCCCACTCCCCAGGTATTAAGTACCTTAGGGATGGACTATAAACTTATCCTGGTAGGGGATGCCTGTATGGCCCCCGAAGAATTGACCAGGCGCCACGGGGCCATCTATTCGGCAGAGAAGAATGAAATCCCTGGAATAATGTGGCTTAAACGTATAGCCAGTCATTTCCCCCATACCGTATGGCTAAATCCTGAAGAACCTCGTTACTGGGATCAACCCACTATCCGCATGGTCAAGAATATCTTCCCCATGTATCCTTTAACCCTGGAGGGGTTGAATCTGGCGATAAAGAGGTTGGCCAGAAAAGTCAATATATAGCGCCTTAGATGCCCCTAACCACTAACTATTGATTAATAACATTGGTTGTGGATAGCTTGTGGGAAAACTTGTTAATTAGGTCCTTAAAAGATATATTTTTGGGGCAAAAATATTAGATTGCCTAAGTAGTAGACAGGAGAAAAAGTCAATAAAAACAATGATTTAGCCAATCCTTCCTTTTTTTACCCTTTCTTGATCTTCTCCCAAAGATTATAATTCATAATTAAGGCCAAGAACACAAAGATATAAACCCAAGTTATATACCGCAAAGCCGCAAAGAGCGCCAGGAGAAACCTTGAAGCCGTGTCGGTGTCCGTGAAAAAGGCGTAAAACTCAGAGCGCAAAACGCAAAGCTAAGGAAAAAAGAATAAAGAACTATTATTTGTTCTCTGTTTACGCCTCCCGGATACGTTCTTTGCGTCCTTCGCGTCTGGTTTATTTAATAATGTTTGATAAAGATCAGCTATGGATTTAGATTTAATGGATAAGGTTGAGCGGCTCCCCAAGAGCCCTGGGGTTTATTTGATGAAGAATAAAGGGGGGAAGGTAGTATATGTAGGTAAGGCTAAGGAGCTGCGCAACCGAGTAAGATCCTATTTTAGGGATTCTGGAGATAATCGGCTCCAGGTGAGATTTCTGAGGAGTAATGTAGCAGATATAGACTTTATTGCTACTGATACCGAGAAAGAGGCCCTTATTTTAGAAAATAACCTGATCAAGCAATACCAGCCCCGGTATAATGTAAAATTTAAGGATGATAAGACCTATGTCAGCCTCCGCCTTGATCTCCGCAAACCCTTCCCCCGGCTCTCTATTGTCCGCTTGCCTAAAGGAGCTAAGAAAGATGGCTGTCTTTACTTTGGGCCTTACTCTTCTGCCCGGGCAGTAAGAGAGACCTTGCGGATCATTTACCGTACCTTCCCTATCCGTTCTTGCACCGATACCGTATTTAGCCAGAGAGATCGTCCCTGCCTCTATTACCAGATTGGTCAATGCCTCGGCGCCTGTGCCGGTAAAGAGATCAAGGAGGAAGAATACCGGCAACTTATTGACCAGGTTATCCTTTTCCTCCAGGGTCAGAATGAGGAATTAATCCGGATATTAAAAAAGAAGATGGAGGAAGAATCGAGGAAGCTAAATTTTGAGGAGGCCAACCGGATTTATAATCGAATCCAGGCGGTCGAGAAGACTATCGAGCGACAGAAGGTAGTCTCAAGCCAGTTGAAGGACATAGATATTTTTGGCTTTTACCGAGAAGGGAAAGCCCTTGCCATCCAGAGACTCCATATCCGCCATGGAAAGCTCGTTGGTGGTAAAGCTGACACCTTTGTCCAGCCCCTTACACCGGCTCCTGAGTTGTTGAGTTCTTTTCTTAATCAGTACTATGGTAGTAGCTATATTCCAGAAGAGATATATCTACCATTTCTCGTGGAAGGTTCGGGGGTGCTAGTAGAGATCCTCTCTGAACGACGGGGTAGTAAGGTACAAATCCTCTGTCCGCAAAAAGGTGAGAAGAGACAATTAGTTTTGATGGCCGGTAAAAATGCAAAAATGGCCTTCCAGAAGGATCAGGGCAACCTAGAGTCATACCCGGACCAATTGGACGAACTCCAGAAAAAACTTTCATTGCACAACCTGCCAGTTAAGATCGAGTGTTTCGATATCTCCAATATCGGTGGGAATCAGGCTGTAGGCTCAGCCGTACGGTTTATCCAGGGGACCCCTGATAAGCAATGGTATCGGCGTTACAGGATCAAAACCGTACACCAGGCCGATGATTATGGGATGATGGCTGAAGTACTAGAAAGGCATTATCGCCAGGCATCAGTCGCAGAGAACCTACCAGACTTAATCATGGTAGATGGAGGCAAAGGGCAATTAAATATCGCACGGGATATATTGGATAAGTTGGCGATTCATACCCCGGACCTCATCAGCCTGGCGAAGGCCCGGGATGATAGATTAAGAGCGAGGAAAAGCAAAGGAGAGGAAAAGGTATATCTGCTGGGTCGAAAGAACCCGGTGATCCTTTCCCGACGCTCTCCAGCTCTATTCCTATTACAGCAGATTCGGGATGAAGCCCACCGTTTTGCTATCAGCTATCATAAAAAGATCAGAGAGAAGGAGGGATTATATTCTTCTCTGGACGATATTCCAGGTATTGGTCCCAGGCGTAAACAGCAGCTCTTGAAGCATTTTGGCAGTTTAGACCGAATAGCCGAGGCTACGGTAGAAGAGTTGCAAGCGGTATCTAAATTAAACAAGGGATTAGCCCAGGAGATCTTCAACTTCTTTCATGGAAATAAAGGACTGGGATAAAACATATCATGGTCAGGGCCATGTCTCTAAGCTGGCTCCAGCCCAGTTTCTGCAAGACAATATAGCCCTACTCCCTAAAGGTAAGGCATTAGACCTGGCTATGGGCGAGGGTCGTAATGCCCTCTATCTCGCCAGCCATGGTTATGTAGTAACCGCGATTGATGGATCAGAGGCTGCAGTAGAGAAATGTCTCCAACTGGCCAGGGAACGAGGTGTATTGATTAATGGGGTAGTCGGTGATCTTACCTGCTACTCTATTCCTCCAGAAGAGTATGACCTGATAATAAATTTTTATTATCTGCAACGGGATTTGATCCCAAAGATCAAGTCTGGCTTAAGGCCTGGTGGGATGGTAGTATTTGAGACATATACTGAAGAACAGGGCCGGTACGGTCATCCTAAAAACCCTGCGTATCTCTTAAAAACCAATGAATTATTACACTCTTTTATTGATTATAAAGTGATAGTCTATCGAGAGTTGGTGCTGAACGTAAAAGAGGCGGGCAAAGAAAAGGCCCTTGCTAGTATCATTGCCCAGAAGCCTTAAGGAGGCAGAGATGGAAATGAATAGTCTGACAAGATTGTTACGGGAAGCCGATGAAACTCCTGCTAACCCGGCTGTGAAGAACTGGAAATCTCAGGGTAAGAAAGTTATTGGCTGGCTTTGTACTTATACCCCCGAGGAAATTATTTATGCCGCTGGTATGCTCCCTATCAGGATCCATGGTAACCCGCAAAGGATCTCTTTAGGCGATGCTTATCTGCAGCCTAATACCTGCCCTTATGCCCGTAGTTGTTTAGGCTCAGCCTTAGAGACCGAATATGATTTCCTGGATGGTATAGTAGCTACCCATACTTGTGATGCTATCTGCCGACTATACGATCTATGGAAGCTCTATATCCCCATACCCTTTTTCTATATTATGGATCATCCCCATAAAAGTTCCCCCTCCGGGCATAAATACCACCTCCAGCAGTTAGAGAAATTTAAGCAGGCCCTAGAGCTTTTTGGGGGAAATGGCATTAATGATGCGGCTTTAGGGTGGGCATTCCAGGTCTATCAAGAGAATCGTATCTTACTAAGAAGACTCTATGAATTGCGAAAGCGAGAAACTCCACCAATAACCGCCTCGGAGGTATTAAAGGTTATTAAGGCCGGTACTGTCATGCCTAAAGAGGAACATAACCGCCTCTTGCGAGAAGCCCTGGCAGAGTTAGAAGCCAGAGAAGTAGCCCCTGAGAAAAGACTAAGGCTAGTGGTATCAGGTAGTATGATGAATGAGACCGACTTATTAGAGCTAATAGATGCCTGTGGTGCCATGGTGGTCAGTGATGATCTTTGTATAGGCACTCGCTATTTCTGGTCAGAGGCCGAGTTAGACAGCAATCCCCTGCTCAATATTAGCCGGTTCTATCTGGAAAAGGTACCCTGTGCCTGTATCCATCCCCCAGAGGCGAGGCTAGAGCACCTCATCAATATGGTCAAAGGATTCAATGCCCAGGGGGTCATTCTTTATAGCCTAATTTTTTGCGATACCTTTGCCTACGACTTTGTCCTGTTTAAAAAGAGGCTCGAAGAGGCCCAAATACCGGTGCTTTTACTTACCCTGGAACACCCTTCCCTAGGCATAGAGCAGGCCAGGACCCGGATAGAGGCCTTCCTGGAGATGATTGCCCACAAAGTCTCATAAGTTAAAATAGAACCGCCAAGACGCAAAGGGCGCGAAGATTGACCAGAGAAGGAACACGAAAACACGAAACAATCCAAAGGCACGAAAGCATAAACACGGAGGTAAGATAACTTAATCCATTTTCGTGTCTTCGTGATCTTTCGTGCCTTTGTGTGAAGAAGATGAACTAGCAAACCAATCCTGAATCAAGTTCCTGTCTGTCGATCAGGCAGGCAGGATGACATTATTATGGGGACTGCTATTGTTGAAAATCTTGTAAAACCTTTGCGATCTTAGTGCCTTTGCGGTTAATTTATGTTCAAACAACATCTCTATAGCAATTTTTTATTGACAGGAAAAGAGGATTTGCATTACATTATCACATAAATCATATATTTTTTTGATTTTTTTGGCGCGGTGGAGTAAATAGCTCTGGAACCAGAACAGGGGGTTTTGCTGCCTGAATGATAAATTCCCAAAAAGGTCTTGATAGTCTCATCAGACTGGTAAGTAATGTGACTGATGCCTTTACCGCGGCCCTTTTCTTGCCCAACGAGGCAGGGACAGTCCTAAAATTGACTTCTTTCCATTCCCTCAGTCACCATATCCAGAAAGGTGCTACTATTCAGATAGGTCATGGGTTAATTGGCTGGGTAGCCCAAACCAGACAAAATCTGAATGTTTCAGAATTCCAACGGGATACTAAAACTCTCCAGTTATATTCCCACGATGAAGAGATAAAGTCTTTTTTGGCTGTTCCTGTAGAGCTAAATGAGTTAACCGGGGTATTGTGTATAGATAGTAAAAGACATTATGTTTTTACCTCTAAAGTAGAAAAGATTTTAACGGGCTTTGCCCAGGAGTTTGCTAGACTCTTAACTGGGCATCAGTCTGAAAATAAGGACAATGATAAAGATATAATAACATTAGATATAATAACATTATTAGAAATGAGCCAGGGATTGTGTAGCCATCCGGAAAGGCCGTGGGTATTAGACTTTTTAGGATCGCTCAGCAATAAAATTATACCCTATGAAGGCTTGCTGGTAGTCTTATTAGACAAGATTAATGGGTCTTACTCCATAGTTAAAACGGCCGGGGAGGGCCTCCATAAACTAAAAGGTATCACTGTATCCCTTTCTCAGAGCCTGGTAGGATGGGTAATAAAGAATGCATCCCCGTTGAAACTGGTGGAATTAAAAGGCTATCCAGGTAAGACCTATATCCTTTGCCCCAACGAACCCCAGATGAAGGTAAATTCTTTTTTAGGAATCCCTCTGACCGCTGATAGGAAGGTCCTGGGGGGATGGGGTTTTTTGAGCAATAAGTCAGCATGCTTCAATGACCAGCATCTGCAGGTAGGTTCATTAATAGCTACCCAGGCAGCTATGGCCCTGGCTTATGCCACCATGAAGGAGGAGCGGCAAACCCTGGGTTCTTTGGACCCTTCTACTGGTATTTATAACTTCCGGCAATTCGTCAAGACCATTTCAGATAAATTGGCTCAAGGAATAGATTATCAATTATTGATTATTGAGCCGGATAATCTTGAGCAATTAGGAAACCGTTACAGTCACACTATTTGCGAAGAAGCCACTAAACAAATTGCCCAGATACTGCTAATGACGGCAAAGGATGAAGACCTAGTTTCTCGCTCTGTCAGTGATGGTTTTCTTTTGGCCCTAGCTCAAACCGATAGCGAAGCAGCTTACAAACATGCCGAGTATATCAGAAAGGTAGTGGAAGAGACTATTCTATTGGTCTGCAACAAAGAAATACATCTTACCGTGACCATCGGAATCACTCCTCTGCTTCCTTCCAGGAATAAACATGATATACAGGCGCATCTGTTCAGATCTATCACTAGCTTCAATTCGAATAACCTTGATAAATTTAAAGGTAAAAATCGGGTACTAGCAGATTCTTTTATTTCAACCTTATCGGCATAAGGAGCAGATTATATGGGGTGGGGATCATCTCTCTTAAACTTATTATCTAACGACTTAGCGATAGATCTGGGCACTGCTAATACGCTGGTTCATGTTAAAGGCAGGGGTCTGGTCTTAGACGAACCTTCTATGGTAGCTATTTCTGAGAGGGACGGCCAGGTCTTAGCAGTAGGTAGCGCCGCTAAGGAGATGTATGGCAAGACCCCAGGACATATAAAAACCATTAGGCCCATGAAAGATGGGGTGATTGCCGACTTTGATGTGACCAAGCTGATGATAAGCTATTTTATAAGACAGATATTACGAAGAAGACCACTCATACACCCCCGCATGGTAATCTGTATACCATCAGGAATAACGCAGGTAGAGAAGCGAGCCGTTATTGACTCTGCCGATCAATCCGGCGCCAGGAAGGTCTTTCTCATAGAAGAACCCATGGCAGCGGCTATTGGCTCTAACCTGCCAATTAATGGCCCCAAAGGTAATATGGTGGTAGATATAGGTGGTGGTACTACTGAGGTAGCGGTAATTGCCTCCTCCGCTATTGCCACCTCTGAATCTATTAGAGTGGCGGGAGATGAGATGGACGAGGCCATTATGCACTTTATGCGGCATCAATATCACTTACAAGTTGGCCCTTTTGAAGCAGAGAGGGTTAAGATAGAAATTGGGACAACGTTTCCCCAAAAAGAGAAGTTGGAATGCCAGATCAGAGGTAGAGATATAATTGAAGGGATCCCTAAGATAATGACTATTACTGATGATATGATAAGGGAAAGCCTGGATATACCTGTAGTGGCTATTGTGGATTCTATCCGCCGTACGCTGGATAAGACTACACCTGAATTGGCCTCAGATATCTATGATAGAGGGGTAATGCTGGCTGGTGGTGGCTCATTACTCCGGGGTTTACCGGAGCGATTAAACAAAGAAATTGGGTTGAAATTTTTCCTGGCTGAAGACCCCCTCAGGGCCATTGTCCGGGGTTCCGGCATAGTCCTGGAGAATTTTAAGCTCTGGAGCAAGGTATGTGTTTCTTGAGGGAGCTGCTAGTCACCTTTTCCGCCATATTTTTTGATCTCTTTATCCGCTTCCGCTTTGATCTTTTGCCTCTCTCCTAATGCTTCTCGCCTGATCTTGTCCTGACAAGGATCACAGGCAAATCCCTTAAACTCTCCTTTCTTGCCGCATATAGGACAAAGCTTCTCTTTCTCGACCATCGTTTTCATCCCTCCTTAGCAGTTCATTTCATAAATACAGTTAGGCATAACTAGGCAGTTGCTCTATAATTTTGGGGCCATGGTCTAAGGCATTTTTAATAAATCTTTGTTTAGTAATGTGGCCCGCCAGATACAAACCGCTTATTCTAGTCTCAAAGGTCTCTTCATCATAGACTGGATACCGGCCTCTGATCTCTATACCAATACGGGAAAGGAAATCCAGGGCTGGTTCTGTACCAGTCATGAGGAAAATAAAATCATTGAGCAATTCCTCCTCTCTCCCACTCTCACTCTTCCTCTGAAGGATAACAGATTTAAGCCGTATCTCCTTTACCACAGTTTCGAACAATACCTTTATCAAGCCACCTTCTACTCTCTCTAAAAAGGGGAGCAGGTTTATCTTTTGGGGTCTAACAAACCGGGCACGGCGATATGACAAGGAAACCTCTGCTTCTACCTGGCACAAGGAAAGGGCCGTCTCCAGGGCGGAATCGCCACCACCCACTACCAGTATCTTCTTATAACGATATGGATCAGCTTTCCAGAACCGGTGGGATACCTTGGACAAATCCTCTCCCGGTACCCCTAACCTCCTCGGAATGGCATTTACGCCTATACAAACAATGACATAACGGCATAGATAAATACTTTTTTCAGAATGGACTTCAAAGAGATCACCTTGTTTGGTAATATCTACTACCTGATTGTAAGTCTCTATTTCTAGTTGATTTTCCCTGGCAAAATTAGTATAGTAAGCAATGGTTTCTTCCCTGGTAGGGTGTTTATTAAGGCATAGGAAGCTCCCTTTTTCGAGTTCCAACTCCTCCGGTTGAGAAAAGAGAGTTTTATTGAGGGGGAATTCATGAACTGTATTTACAATCTTACCCGCTTCCAAGACCCGATAGCTGAACCCTTGCTTCTTAGCAGCATAAGCCGCTCCCAACCCTGCCGGGCCAGCACCAACAATAATCAGCTCAAGGATTTGAGACTTTACCATAAATTCCTCCTCCTGGTGATCGTTTTTATATTTTGCTCTATTTTCTCTAAATTTTCATCATTAAAAAATCTGGACATTCGCCAAAATTTATCTTCTACCAGGAACAGATGATTTACAAGAACAGAAAAGTGGAAAT
>Ga0156295_1001_pt1 | contig 20355 bp, 22 predicted proteins | sample RifCSPlowO2_12_FD_107943 | JGI IMG/M metagenome (GOLD analysis project Ga0156295, IMG submission 107943) | Nitrospinae bacterium RIFCSPLOWO2_12_FULL_45_22 | reverse complement strand
TGTATCATGCTTTTTTTATTACATTATTTACGATCGGCTCAGAGAAAAACCGATGAAAATCTTATATCAAATAGTTCTGCGAAAATCGGTGTTAAGCTTACATTCTAAACTGAGGCCGATCCCTGGTTACTATGAGGCATCGAACCGCATAGCTGATCTATTACGAAAAATAGTAATCATAGCCGGGGTTTTGAAGCTCTAATACAGGTCTGGATTATCTTTCCGCATCCCTGTTTAATTAAGGCATCATTCCTCGTTATCCTTATGGGGCGATATTTTTTTGCTTATTGTTTGCGATTGATTAGTAATCACTTCAGGGAGGGGATTATGAAAAAAGTCTTAATCGGATTTATGGTTGGGATTTATCTGTCAGGGATATCCTGGGCCAGCGATGATTTGAGGAAGGGCTTAAAAGAGGTGCAAAGCTTCTTAGATGCGGGTCTAGCGGCTTACAAAGCCGGCAAGATCAACGAGGCTGAGGGGAATTTCAGTGATGCCTATTTTGTGGCCTTTGAAGCCAGCGGCCTGGAGACTGTTATCCGCCAAAAGATATCCAGCAAGCGGGCCTTCCAACTGGAGCGCTTATTTCATAACCTACGGCGGATGGCCCTGGGAAAGGCTGAGGTCAGGGCTCTTGAAGCAGAAGTTGAGAGGACTATAAGAGAAATCTCTCTGGAAGTAGTCAAGCTAGAAAGCCCTGGCCAAAACCCATGGCTAAGAAGTCCACTAAGGGCCTTCCTCCTGCTTGCCTCCCCATTAATTCTGATTATTGCTGGGCTGGGGGTCTTTTGGTGGCTGTGGAGAAAGGGGGTGGAAAAAGGAATTTAATAGCAGAGGGAACTCGGCGAAGCAATACAAATTTAATAGCTTTTCAATAACCAATAACTAATTAACCACTTGCTCAAGGAGGTGCAGAGATGAACAAATTATTTATGGGAACGATGCTAGCGATACTGATCTATTCAGGGGCTATTACGGGGGTATCGGCTATCGAGACCCCTATCGGTATCCCGCAGAACATGTATGGTATGGAGATAGCGGCAGTCTTCCTCCAGCCCATCGAGATGGAGCCGCCTGATATGATGCGGAAGCGAGAGGAGTCTGACATCCATCTGGAGGTCGATATCCATGCCGTTGAGGGTAATCCTAATGGTTTTGGTGAGGGCGATTGGATCCCTCACCTCTTTATCACCTATGAATTAACAAACCTGGAGAGTGGCGAAAAAGTTACCGGGCATATGATGCCTATGACGGCTAATGATGGCGCCCACTATGGAGATAACGTAAAGATGCCCGGCGGTATGGGCGAGTATAAATTGATCTACCGGATTGAACCGCCTAAGGGGAAGGACTTTGGCCGCCATACTGACCGGGAGACCGGGGTAAGGCCCTGGTTTAAGCCTTTTGAGGTAGAATGGACCTTCAAATTCCTGGGTGTAGGGAAAAGAGGCGGGTATTAATATTAGTGTCAGTGTCAGTAACTGGTACTGACACTGACACCACCAACTGATAACAGGAGGGATAAAAGATGTCTTGCTATCGCTGGATTATTAGTGGGATGGTATTGGGTTGGCTGATTCTATTACCTATCCCTTCGTTGGGGCTAACAATGGAGGAAGAGATAAAGTTACTCAAGGCCCGGATTGAGCTACTGGAAAAGAAGCTGGTAGAAAAGGAGACAGGAGAGCCGGTCGTCGAAGAACGGGTTCAATACCTGGAGAGAGAAGTGGATCGCTTAGGCTATCGGCAGTATCCCGCTCAACTCCTGGAAACTATATCTAGCGTTGAGGCGGGTGGGGACCTTACTCTGATCATGCAGCGAACGGAAAATAATACCGGCAGAAAGAATAAAGGAGACTTATCGACCTCGGCCGATCTTAATCTTGGCTTACCAGTGGGACCCTATGGGAATCTTTTTTTTCGGGCCGATGTAGGCCAAGGGGAGGGGGTAGCCAAGTGGCTCCCCAACACCTTCTCCGGGCCTAACTCTGACCTGGAATTCGACGATGCCCGCTTTCAATGGGTAGAAGCCTGGTTTGGCACCACCTATCCCTGGCCATCCATTTACGACCAACGTTTCTCTTTCAACATGGGCAAAATGGACCCCACGGCCTTCTTTGATACCAACCGCCTGGCCAATACCGAGACCGACCAGTTTATGGCCGATCTATTCGTCAATAATTTAGGTATTGACTGGGGAGGGGATGATAATGGTTATGGCTTTGGAAGCCGGCTGGCCTACCGTTTTACCTCTATCTATCAGAAAGGGCTAACCGTCGAAGGCTCACTGGGCTATTTTGATAGTGATGGGGATTTTTCGGATACCTTCCGGGAGCCTTTCGTGATCGCAGAATTAGATATCAACCGCAGATACTATGGTCTGGAGGGTAATTACCGCCTTTATGCCTGGCAAAATAATCGGGAGCATAGCGTATGGAAGAACCCTGATGGTAATGGCAAGCATAATAAAGGGTTCGGTTTCAGCATAGACCAGGGTATTAGTAGCAATCTGGCCCTCTTTGCCCGCTATGGTTATCAAGACCCCCAAGTATCCCAATTTGACCAGGTAATTACGCTGGGTGGCAGGGTTATAGGCAACCGATGGCACCGGGCCAAAGACCATCTGGGCTTTGCCTATGGCCTGAGCCGTACCAGTAAGGACTATAAAAAACACTCGCTGGATGTTGATGGGTACAAAGCCGATAAGAATGAGCATTATTTTGAGCTCTATTACCGGTATAACCTCTGGGGCGAGGTAGCCATTACGCCGGATATTCAGTATGTCATAAACCCTGGGGGAGATGGTGATAAAGATGGACTGTGGATCTTCGGCCTGAGGCTCCAGGTAAACTTCTAAGAAAGGTTGACTACAACGGCAAATCCCCTGGAAAATGCTGAATTAGCCTAATCTTTCTTGACATATGGCCGAAATTATTATAAATATTACAGCATTTAGTGATTTGCCTTAATTATTTAAGGGGAAAGGGGCATGAATAAGAAAAAGCTCAAACATTTTGAGGCTGAGCTTCTGAAACGCAAACAGGTCATTATTGAAGAGGCTACCAAAACTGTCAATACGGAGTTAAGGAATCGGAAGCAAGAATTTCCTGACACCATTGATCGCTCTCGCTGGGAAACTGACCGGAATTTCTTATTGCGTTTGAGGGACCGGGAACGGAAGTTGCTTAAGAAGATTGATGAAGCCCTCTCGAGGATAGAGAATGGTACCTTTGGCATCTGCAAGGAGTGTGGGGAAAAGATTGACGAGAACCGCCTGAAGGTCCGGCCAGTAGCAACCCTATGTATTTCCTGCAAAGAAGACCAGGAGCATAACGAGAAGATTATGAGTTAAGGTCTTCTTATGTTAATAGATAAGGCAACGGCGCTCCGGTTGGTATGGTTGATAAATACTTACTACGGAAGATGGGGTCCTGCACGCGACAATGAGCCCGCTTCTCTCTATATTCCTCATGCTTAAGCATCTTATCGCAGATATCCTTTAGCTCAGCCTCCCTTATATTGCCAAAAGATAGCGGTGTAAAATCACAGGGACAGACATCACCATAAGCGGTAATATAAAATTGTTCGTTGCCAGCAAAACAGCCTGAGCCCTTAGGGTGGTTGATCCAGGCCTGGGTGATAATGCCTGGATACTGGGTATCATAGAGATACTTATTGGTAAAATCCCGAATAACTTCTTTATCTTCCATGGTCAGCAGACCTTCATAGTTATCCCGGAATCTACCAGCCGGCAAAGTATCAAAGAAGATTACCTCATGCACTCCGAGTTGTCTACCCAATTCCATCATCTTTTCATGATCACCCGCAGCTAGCCCTTCCCGGGATATATAGGTAGATATACCGGTAAGGATCCCCGCTTTTAAAGCCCGCTGAATACCAGCCGTAGTCATTTCAAACAATCCCGGTATCCGCCGCCAACTATCATGCTTTTCCGGATCAGGGCTATCCAGGCTGACTAAGAGGGCATATATACCGGCTTCTAGCAGTTTTTCTATATTATCATCGGTGAGGTATTGGCCATTAGTAAACATATTGCAAATAGCCCGGTCTTTATCTACATGCTTGATCAGTTGGAAGATATCTTTTCTTAAGAGCGGCTCACCACCAGTGAAGACAATGTTTATCACTCCCAGGTCCAGGGCTTGATCTATTACCCGCTGACATTCACTGGTAGAGAGCTCTTCCTTACCCGCAGACTTATGCTGCTCGGAACTGCAATGGATACAAGTTGCCTGGCAGTGATAAGTCACTGCGAAGGTTAAGGTGGCGGGGATGCGGCGGTGAAAAAATTTACGCATTAGTTTACGGATAAGCTCGCGAGTACCGGCGTTAGAGGGAAGAGATGGCAGGAAGAGACTATATATATTAGACCCATTTTTAGAAGCTAGGACTTTATTTTTATTCAACTGCGCTAAGAATAGAGAAAAGAAAAGGGATAATTCCTTGCTCAACTCACCTGTTACCTGTCCCACTACCTGATTATTTTCTACTCCCAGGTCTAACCCTAAAATCTCATAATGCTCCATCTATCTTTACCTCCTTGGGTAATTAGGTTAATGGGTCATTAGATGATTGCGTAATTACCTGATGACCTATTCTTCTCCTTCCATTAGCCCTTTGGCTTTGTGGATACCGCGCTGAGAGCTTTCAATGAAACTGATTAGATGGGCTATCTCTCGGCCCGTTTCTATCTCTTCTTTGATCCGCTCCAATGCCTGGGAAGTATTAAGCTGAGAGCGGAATAGTATACGGTAGGCCCGTTGAATATCCAACCGTACTTTGGGTGGAATACCATTCCGCCGCAAACCAATAGCATTTATCCCCCTTATTAGGCAAGGCCGGCCCTCGCCAATCATAAAAGGTGGTATATCTTTAGACAGGCCAGTTTGGGCGCTTATTATAGCCAGCTCCCCTACCCGGCAAAATTGATGTATGGCGACATAACCAGAAATAATGGCTTTATCTTCTACGGTAACGTAGCCAGAAAGGCCGGTATAATTAGTTATTACTACCTGATTGCCGATCTTACAGTCATGGGCGATATGGGTATAAGCCATCAGGAAGTTATTATTACCTATAACGGTCTTTCCCCCTTCTTCCGATGAGCGGTGAATAGTAACATATTCCCGGATAATATTGCCCTCCCCGATCTCAACAAAAGAGGGAGTGTCCTTAAATTTATAATCCTGGGGCTTGCCGCCAATAATAGCGCCGGGATAGATAGAGCAGTTTTTGTCTATCCTGGTCCCTTCTAAAATTACCACTTGAGGCCCAATCAAGCACCCCGGCTCAATAATGACCTGAGGGCCAATATAACAATAGGGGCCGATCTCTACCTCCGGACTTATCTCCGCTGTCTTATCAATAATAACAGTAGGATGGATGGACATGGCTGATTATTTTCCTTGACTACCCTGGGTCATAGCCAACAGTTCTGCTTCTGCTACCATGTTGCCATCTACCAGGGCAGTCCCTTTAAATCGCCATATACCCCCTCGATGATGGATTACTTCCAGCTCGAATCGGATCTGGTCACCGGGGGTCACCGGTTTTCTGAATCGGGCCTTATCTATCCCTAAGAAGTAGATATGTTGATCCCCTTGCCTTTCCAGGGAATAAAGTCCTAAGACCCCACCTATCTGGGCCATAGCCTCTAGTATCAATACCCCAGGCATGATAGGGTTGTCAGGAAAATGGCCCTGAAAAAATGGTTCATTTACGGTGACATTCTTTATCCCTACAACTCGCTTAAACTTTTCCATCTCCACTATCCTATCTACCAGGGCAAATGGGTAACGGTGTGGCAAGTATTTACTTATCTCTCGGACATCAAACATCTCCCTTTCCTTTCTTGTGAGCGCCCGGCAATCAGACTCAAGCCTGGAAACTGAGGGCTGAACACTGATGGCTGAAGGCTTAGATTAAGGGCCGGGCTTTGCGCCATCGCCTATGTAGCCACCACCAGGCTGTGGGATCCTGCCGGATAAACTCTTCTATGACCTTATTTAACCTGGAAAGATTCTTTACTAGATCCTTCTCTTTATTCCCAGTAATATCCAGAGGTATAGGTGGGCCAGCAACGATCTTATGGAAGAGGGTATCTCTCCGGTATATAAATAGTGGTATAAGGGGCGCACCCGTCCTTAAGGCGAGGATTACTGCCCCCGGATAAGTGGGTACTAATTTGCCGAAAAATTCGGCCCAGACAGCGCCGGAGATTACATTCAGGTCTATCTGTAAAAAAAGTATGTTATTACCTCTCAGGCATTGCAAAGCCCGGCGCAAGCAGATATCCTTAGGTTTGTCAGAGATATAACCAATCCCGGCTTGTTCTTTTAGCCGGTCGAAAAAATGGGCTAAGCGAGCATTCTTGGGTTCTCGGGTAATAGCAAATACTGGGTAGCCGGTATTTGCCAGGGCCATCAACATCAAAGGGAAGTTGCCAAAATGAGCACCAAAACAAATAACTCCTCGACCCTGCCTCAGGGCCTGGTCTAGATATTCTTTGCCCTGGAAATCAATTTTAGCTAAAAACGAGTCAGGTGGGTGGGAAAGGTATCTTAATATCTCGGCACCCCCTAACACTACCTCGCTCATAGACTTTTTCAGGATATTTTCCCGCTCTATATTACTCAATCCTTCACCTAAGGCAATTTCCAGATTATTTAAGGCAATGCCCTTCCTCCTGGGCATGGTCTTCAAAATGGTATTTCCTATCCAGTGGCTGAATCGAGGAAGTAGTGACCAGGGTATGGCCTGGATAAGTCTCATAAGAGCCTTTACCAGGTTCCATACTATAAAATCTTTAACCTTAGTAAAAAAACCTTTGTTTCTTGGCATACACACCTTTCTTTTTTTAATTGTCCAGCTTTCAATATTATCCGTAAGGGCTAAGGCATTAGGAGATCCCCTTTACCCCATAAGCGCTAACTTAAGGCTATCTTCTATAGCCCGCAGTTTCCGATTGTTAGCATGCACCGTCATTCCGGCGAAAGCCGGAATCCAGTCAAACAATCGTTTCATACAAATCCTGCCAATTCGGATTGCTCCTTTCGATCAATTCAAGTTTCCAGACTCGCTTCCAATTCTTCAACATCTTTTCTTTCCTGATAGCCGATTCCATGGTTTCGTGCAATTCATACCAAACAAGTTGATGGACACTGTATCGTTCAGTGAATCCTTTCACTACATTATTTTTATGTTCCCATACCCTTTTGATCACGTCTGACGTTATACCGACATATAGCGTACCATTTCTTTTACTTGCCAGAATATATACTGCGGGTTGCCTATTCATATGTTGCCTTCTGGATTCCGGCTTTCGCCGGAATGACGAATTCACCAGAGCACCGTGTTCTTAAGTTAACGCTTATGCCCGTTACCCCTCACCCCTTACGATAATCTCATCTGACCACTGATAGCTGATAACTGAACGCTTATGTCTATTTTATCATGCTGGGTAGCACTCTCTTTATGTCAACCTGTTCCCGGAGGCATCTTAATTCTTCCGGGGTTGGGGCTGTGGTAGTAGGTATTATATCAGGGATGATAAGTTCGAATCCGGTATTGTCTACTACCTCCTGCAAGGATACACCGGGGTGCAGAGATTTCAGTCGCATCCGCTTGGTTTCTTCCTCAAAATCCATTACCGCTAATGGTGTAACCACCAGTTGGGGACCTTTGCCCGGCAAGGCCAGACGCTCCCTTGACCCAGGGCCATTAATATAGCCTAATCCATTTAAAAAATCTACCTTTTCTACCAATAACCTTTTAGAATGGTGGGCCAGATAGATATAGAACCTACCGGCAATAGCGGTAGCATAGGCCAAGCCCGCAGTGCCTGGACCCCGCATCTTTAGTCTTTTATAATTGTCACCTATCCCTAATAGATTAATATTTCCATGCTTATCTACCTGCAAGCCACCGACAAAGAAGAAGTCTCGTCGCTTGGGCATGGAGCGAAAATCCAGGGCTGCTTCGCAACCAGCGTAGATATTGCGATAGTCAGTAGTAGAAGGGAGCAAAGGGTAAGGTTTCTTCCCCACCATATGGTTTATATAACCCGTTGCACTGCAAACATAAGACAGGTTAGGGGCATGGGTTAGTTGCGCTAAGCGGATAGCAGCCATAGCTATCTGGCTATAAGCCCCACCTGGAGAGCCCAGCTCCCCATCCTTCAACTCCCGTGAGAGGACGACTGCCATTAGTTCTGCCTTGCCATAATCTTCCCTCATAGATATTCCTCCATACTTATGCTTCTCTTCAATTCAGTCAGTTTCTTTATGCCACCCACTCGTTCCAGGTACTCTTCCTGGCTTGTTACGCTATAAATATATCGGGTAAGATAGTCCTGAAAAGACTCAGGTTTGCCCCCCATACTGATATATTCCTGCATGTGCGCTTCATCCGTGCCATATAAGCCGTGGCAGGAGCAAGGATGGGCACCATAAGGAACCTCTACTACGTAGTCTACCAGGGGATGAGGGATAGTGGTCTTCCTGGGGTCTTGCCAAACCTCTTCTGGGGCTATTATCTCATCTACACACACCACCACCTTACCACCGCAACGATTCGTGGCTTCCGCTGCTAACAGATCGGCAAAGGGGCTGCCCAGGTGGTGGATGTTGCCATAAAGATCGCCTTTAGGGGCATGGAACAGGGCAATATCCGGCTTTATAGCGGGCACCAGTACCAACGGTTCTCCCCGGAAGGGATCAGTAAAGGGCTTCAGGTCGGGGTTAAGTTTTAATAGGTCAGAGCCTACCCCGGCGCGGGTCAACATACAGGGTAGGTCAGCCGCAGCGGCTTCCATAGCAGAAATGATATGGATCTCATCACATTCCCAGATATCCAGTTGGCCCGCCTCGGCAAACCGGCGGTAACAAGGGGCCAGACCCAGGTGCTCGAAACCCAAATAAGGAACCATGAGTTTCTTTATGGCCCCGAGCCCAATAAGCAGGTCCATATCAATGGCCCCATGAAGGCACCCGACCAGGGTCAGGTCTTTTATCCCTTTCTTTATTAGCTCCCGAATCAGGGCCATCGGTTTATTATGATAGATAAACCCGCCGATAAGAACCGTCTGCCCATCCTGTACCAGTCCTGCCGCTTCCGCTAAAGATATAACCTTACTCTTCCTTCTACTCATAACTATTCCCCCTTCCTTATTAGTGCGTATTCCGCCTCCAGATAGTTGATAGGGCTAATAGCTCCTCATAACTGATTGATTAAGGGAGACTGCATTTAGCTTTAATATATCCTTCTAGTAAATTAGCAAAGGTTTTAGCTTCCTCTTTGAGGCAAGGGAAAGATACCCAACCGGATAGGGCATCTCCGTCTATCCTGAGCTGGTAAACGGGTTTCCCCCCTTGCATGCGGCGCATGGTCCGGCAGACCTTTATTGTACTATAGGGGAGTTTATGAATATCTCTTTCCAGGATAAAATGGATAGCAGAATCGCTGAGGGCTAGACCAGCCTTAGAAGATGAAAGGTTTTGGCTATTACCATTAATCTCTAATAGAACTGAATCCCTGAATAGGCCCCCTTTAGGAAGGACAAAGAAGGGTTTTTCTTCTTGGCCTTCCAGCTTATATTTACGGACAAAATAGTTGGTCCTCTTCAGAAAATTTCCTGCCTTTATCTTATTTATGCCCAGGAGAAAATCCCTCTTTATGGTATAGGAGGTTTGCCCTTCCTCTACAATATCCCTCTTGTCCGGTTCGGATGGATAGGTGACAGGTCTTTCCTGATCTTTAGATTGGAGGTAATGGTAGTAATGAGTAGCAGTACCCGTCTTATTCATATCCGCACAGGCTTGTGATACTTGAACAAAATCTATCTTTTTGGCATAACTGGTATGGCCTATAAGCAAAGCCAGGTCTGCTACGGTACAGATTACCCTGGGACATCCTTGAGAAAAGCGGTATATACCCTCATAAGCCGTGTCGGTAAAAATTTCTCTCTCTTCAATACCGGCATTCTGGAGCCGATACTTTATCAGGCCCTTGGTATCGCTTAGATTGAGATTCCCTAAGAAAAACCGTACTGGCAGCCGCTGCCAGAATTCGGGCATGCGCCGGACAGCGATCTCTAGAGGTTTCTGGCCAGAAAAAATGAAAGTTAAAAGGAAAGAGTCTTTATAGCACAAATTTAGCAATATCCTTAATTCCTGCAACAGATCTGGCCTATGGGCTAACATCTGACCTTCATCCACAATGGCTATAGCCTTATTCCCTTCTTCCTGGAGTTTTCTTAGATGCTCCCGTAAAAGGTTTAGATTATGTATTTTATCCCGGGATATCTTACCAGCGGTTAATTGCCGGGTAATCTCTCTGATCATTTGCGGGGCAGTCAAGGTAGGATGATCCAGAAAAGCTACTACTATCTTCTCTTTAGATTCTTCTCTCAGGTCAGCGATCAGCTTGAGCAACAAACTGGTCTTACCATCCCCGGGATGGTCGGAAACCAGAAGCGCACCACCCTTGTTACTGTAAACAGCGTATTTGAGCCGGAGCAAACCTTCCCGATGCTGGGCGCTAAAATAGAGCATCTCTGGGTCAGGCGCTAATGAGAAAGGGGGTTTCTCAAAACCCCAGTATCTTAAATAATCCGGTAACAAGGGCTCCACCTCCCCAGACAGAATATTTAGTGTAATGTTATGATAAATTAAATTAAAAATCAATAATAAACGTAAAAGTTTAGCCACAAAAAGGCACAGAAGGCACAAGAAAATGTTAGGAGTCAGGAGATAAAAATCTTTCTGCTGGATTCTGAATCCAGCATTTTCTATTTCTAATAAACCAAAAATAGGCAAGAAAAGGCGGTCTATAATTTAGGTCAGGTATTGCTGGAATATTGTGGAAATATAAGTATAATAGGAAAATATGCACAATAACTTGAAGTTAATTATCTTTGATTTGGATGGCACCCTGATTGACTCTAAAAAAGATATTGCTCAAGCAGCCAACCACACCCTGCAGGTATTGGGCCTACCCGGCCTTGCAGAGGATATTATCTATACATTTGTGGGCGAGGGTATCAAGAAGCTGCTAGAACAGTGCTTAGGGAGAGACGATCATGACCTATTAGAAAGGGCCTGGCAAATCTTCTGCGAATATTACCGCCAACATCTCTTGGATAATACCGTACTTTTCCCTGGTGTTAAGGAGATCCTGGAGCGTTTTTGGTTTTTAGACAAGATAATAATCTCTAATAAACCTGATCAATTCTGTTTCCCTGTTTTGGAGGGATTAGGTATCCGGTCTTATTTCAAGATGGTTTTAGGTGGTGATAGCTTACCCCACAGGAAGCCTGATCCTGCCTCTATCCATCTGGTTATCCAAAAATTTGCCCTGAGGCCCAAACAGGTGATGATAGTAGGGGATAGTGGCATTGATATAGAGTGTGGCAAACGGGCCAGCATATATACCTGCGGGGTTTCCTATGGTTTCAGGAGTAAAGAGGAATTAGAGGAGGCAGAGCCAGATTTTCTTATTGATCACATCGAAGAATTAAAGATGATTTTAGAGGGGTCTCTCCCCCCCCCAATAAACGGCGGGCTCTCTGTCAATAAAAAATAGGCGCTGTCCCTATTTTAAAAAGGATTAAGGGGATAAGGTGGTATGGATGTCTCATGGTATCCTCTTTATGTCTGCCCCTAATAAAGAGAGCTTCTCTTCGATCCGTTCATACCCTCGATCTAAATGGTATATACGGTGAACAACAGTTTCACCCTTAGATGCTAAACCGGCTACAATTAAGGCAGCACTGGCCCGTAAATCTGTTGCCATCACCGAGGCCCCTTTAAGGTCTTTTACTCCTCTGACTAAGGCGGTACTCCCTTGAATCTGGATATCTGCTCCCATCCTCCGCAGCTCAGCGACATGCATGAAGCGGTTCTCGAAGACATTCTCTTTGATTATACTAGAGCCTTCTGCCAGGCACATCAGGGCCATAAACTGGGCTTGCAGGTCCGTAGGGAAACCGGGATAGGGCAGGGTCTCTATATTAACAGGCTTTATCGCAGCCGGCCCCTGAACCAGTAACGAGTGGTCGGCTAATTCTAGTTTAACCCCTGCTTCTTTCAGTTTAATAATAAGGGCCCTAAGGTGTTCGGGGATACAGCCCACTATCTCCACTTCTCCTTGAGTAATAGCTGCCGCAATAGCAAAAGTCCCGGCTTCAATACGATCCGGGCCAATGGAATGTTCTATAGGTGATAAGCTGGTGACACCATGGATCTCTAAAGAACCTGTCCCAGCCCCATATATCCGGGCACCGCTATCTATTAGCGTTTGGGCTAGCTCTATTACCTCAGGTTCGCAGGCCGCATTTTCTATTATGGTCTTACCATCGGCCAGGCAAGCGGCCAGCATAAGGTTCTCAGTGCCAGTGACGGTAGATATATCAAGATATATAGGAGCCCCTCGCAATCTCCTTGCCCGGGCATAGATATATCCTTCTATTAACTCTATCTCGGCACCCATGAGCTTCAACCCTTTGAGATGCTGGTCAATAGGCCGGGCCCCTATAGCACAACCACCAGGTAAAGATACTCTTGCTTCTCCATAGTGGGCTAGTAATGGCCCCAGCACCAGTACTGAAGCCCGCATAGTCCTTACCAGGTCATAAGGGGCCTCTAACTTATCTATGCCCGTGGTATCCACGAGTAATTCCCGCTCTCCTTGCCTCCCCACGATTTCAGCGCCCATGCCCGCCAAGAGTCGGCAGAAAGTAGTTACATCTCTCAACCGTGGGACATTTTTTAACCGATGTACTCCTTTAGAGAGCAAGGTGGTGGCCAGGATAGGCAGGGTAGAGTTTTTACAGCCGCTGATCTGTACTTTACCATTTAATGCTCTGCCGCCTATAATCTCAATCTTTTCCAAGAAATTTCTCCTCTGGTAATCATTCAGCCACCAAGGCACCAAGCCACTCAGGAGCTCAAAGCTTAAAAGGCAAAGTGTAAAACTAAGTGCTCTAATCCATAATTACGGTGACGTATTTGAGAGAAAGTGCTTATGATAAGGAAACCAGGAATACAGGAGAGGTTAAAAATAGGCATAATACGTAACTGTATTTATGAAATGAAGCACTAAGGTAATTATTCCTCAGCTTTGCACTTTTAGCTTTGCGTTTTACGTTTCCCTGGTGTCTTTGTGCCTTGGTGGCTAAGAAAACTCACTCGGGTGAACGGTTACGTCTCCGTTGTTTCATCACAGCGTTCTCTGCGCTCCGCGGTGAATAGGCAATTTTTTTATAACCACTACTCGAGGGATGCTTGAATAATCAGGTATGATGCTGATCCAGTCAAGGCGAGGCTCTTTTTCTACCCAGGACTGAACTGCTTCTGCCTGATTATGGCCCAGTTCCAGGAGGAGAAATCCATCTGGCAAGAGATAGTCCGGGGCTTCATGGATAATACGCCTTAAAAATCTATCCCCCTTTGCCCCTCCATCCAGGGCTAACCTCGGTTCATATTCCTTTACATCAGGAGGGAGATACTCCCAATCTTCCTCAGCAATATAAGGTGGGTTGGATAGGATAATATGGAAGGAAGCGCCGGCTCGTTTCAAAGGCTGAAAAAGATCGCTGGCAATAAGCTGTACCCTCTTTTCTACCTCATGTTTCTGGATATTGTTTATTGCCAGGAGCAAGGCCTTAAAGGAAATATCCAGGGCTAATATCCAACAACTGCCCAATTCTCTGGCTAAGGCTATAGCAATATTGCCACTACCAGTGCCTATATCTAATATTTTAATATTACCCTTGTCCATACCCTGGGCAATTTTCAGGGTCTCTTCTACCAAAAATTCGGTCTCGGGACGAGGGATTAATACCTCTGGCCCGACAGAAAAATCCAGGGACCAGAACTCTTTCTGGCCGATAATATAGGCTACTGGCTCGTGTCGGCTGCGGCGATATATCCTTTGCCGAAAAGTTGCTAATTCAGTAGGAGAGATAGGGTGGTTGAGCTGGAAATAAAGGGCTGACTTATCTAATGCCAGGGTATGGCCCAGGAGAACCTCAGCATCCAGGTTGGGCTGGGTAATCCCTCTTCTTTTCAAGTAAGCAACGGCCCATTTTAATGCCTGAGCAACCGTCTTCGAATAGCTAACCCTTTTAGCTTTTGTAACCATTTGGACCTTAAGCCTCTATAAGCGACATCATTGGTCATTAGTCATTGGTTAATGCAGAGCTACAAGGCTTTAACCTAATGACTAATGACAGGTGATTAATGACGTTCACTCTACCTGGGCCAGGGCATGCTCTTGATCTAACAAGGTCATTGCCTCCACCAGCTCATCCAGTTCTCCTTCCATAATAGAATCTAGCTTATACAGGGTTAAGCCAATACGGTGATCTGTAAGCCGGTTTTGGGGAAAGTTATAGGTACGAACCCTTTCACTACGATCACCACTACCTATCTGATTTTTCCTATTCCGCGAGATCTCTGCCTGCTGCTCTTGTTCCAGCTTATCCAGCAGCCTGGCCCGTAGCACCTTCATAGCCTTGGCCTTATTCTTGTGTTGGGATTTTTCGTCTTGACAGCTCACTACTATTCCCGTCGGGATATGGGTAATCCGTACGGCGGAATCGGTAGTATTCACACTCTGCCCCCCAGGGCCAGAAGAGCGGAATACATCTACCCGGATATCTTCGGGGTTTATCTCTACTTCAATTTCTTCTGCCTCGGGTAATACCGCTACTGTGACGGCTGAGGTATGGATCCTACCAGAGGTCTCTGTTCTGGGGATGCGTTGTACCCGATGGGTACCACTCTCGTGCTTCAGCTTGCTGTAAACCCCTTTACCTTCAATGCTGGCAATGGCTTCTTTAAAACCCCCTATGCCGGTAGGATGGGCATTTATCATCTGTACTCTCCATCTCTCTTTCTCGGCATATTTGCCGTACATGCGGAATAAATCAGCGACAAAAAGGGCTGCTTCTTCCCCTCCAGTGCCAGCCCTTATCTCTAAAATGATATTCTTATCATCTTTGGGGTCTTTAGGGATCAATAGTAGCCGGATCTTTTGCTCTAACTCCACCCTTTTTTTCTCTAGCTCTTCCTGGTCTTGCCGGGCTAAATCCCTCAACTCCTTGTCCTCGGCCTCATCTTTAATAATGACCTCATCTTTAGCAATATCCTCTAATGCTCGTTTATATTGCGCAAATACTTGAAGGAGCTTAGAGTGTTCTCCATGTTCTTTAACCAGTTTCTGATACTCCCCTTGCTGGCTAAGAATCTGTGGATTGCTCAGCCGTTCGGTTAATTCCTGGTGCCTTTTTTCTAACTGTTCTAATCTATTCAGCATAGCTTAATCTAACACCCCATTAACACAATATTGTCACATTTACTCATACCAACCCAGCGGATCAAATTCTAAATCCTAAGCACTAAATCCTAAACAATATCAAGATCCTAGATCCAAATCCCAAAGCATTTTATAGTTTTGAATTTTAATCATTCGCATTTGTTTAGGATTTAGGATTTCGAATTTAGTATTTATCTAATAAATAGCGGAATTCTATGCGGACTTCTTCGGGGTTACCGCAGCCTAATGAGCCTTCTGGACACGGCCCGACCAGGCATATTGGCCCAGCGCCTTGAAACAATGCCTGGGCTTTTTCTATCACCAGCCTCAGCATCTGCTTCGCCATCTCCCTAATCTCCCATTGGGCACGACGGCAACACCGCAGCCGGAAAAAGTGCCTTAATTCCCTGGCATTCATAGTGGTTATGACCTTAGTTTCACAGGCATTAGGCAATAGATACCGGGCATCTTCTGCCGGTATATCCTGGGATATGCACTTATCGTAAAGCTGCTGAATGGTACCCATCATTTTTTCATACTCTATCCTGAGCCCTGGATTATTTTGGATAGTGGGTGGTATAAGATAAGGGAATTGCCCTTTTTGTTTCACATATCTTTGACTCTGCTGGGAATAAGAAGCAATACGGTGCCGCACAAGCTGATGGGAAGTGACCCTTGAGATACCCTCAATACCAAAAGTAAAGCTGGCATGCTCCAATACTGAATGATGCCCTAAAGAAACGATCCTGGCAACCAGCTCAGCCTCCTCCTCGGCACTATCGGTATTGACCAGATCCATTATGTTCGAACTCGAGTAACAGAGCCTGGCAGCCTTTGCTACTGCCTTTAATGGGTCAGGGGTAGCTTGTAAAAGTATAACCTTCATATAAAACCTAAATCACTCCTTACTCCCCACTCCTTGCTCCTCACTCCCTACGACTGCCTCCTTGCCTTTCTCCCGCCTGCTATATTTTTTCCTAAAGCGCTCCACCCGTCCCGCAGAGTCTATTAGCTTCTGTTTCCCAGTAAAAAAGGGATGACACTTGGAACATATTTCCACCCGGTAGTCTTTTTTGGTAGACCGGGTTTGGATAGCCTCACCACAGGCACAGACTATAGTAGTATCAAAATATTCAGGATGAATTCCCGCTTTCATCTATCTAGTCCCTCCTCCAACAGAAATGCCTATCAGATATTATTAATATAACTTACAAGTGACCCATTTTTCAAATACAAAAACTCAGCCTCATTCACTTCGGCCAAAAAGTAGTTAACACTTTTAGTCAATAAAATCATTTTACTAATTTACCACAGAGCACGCAGAGATCGCAGAGAAAACTACTCTTTAGCCTCTCCGTGGGCTCTGCGCTCTCTGCGGTGAAGGGTTAAAAAACTATTTTCCTTTTGTCAAATTGTTAACTACTTTTGAAGGATGCCAAAAACTCTTTGCTTTCCTCCTGGTTGTCTTTTTTTTTGAGAAAAAGGTAAGTGAAGATTTGTGTTTCACCTACTGCTGGTTTTTGGGATAAGATTATAGACGGTATCTCGCTCTACCGGGATACGACCTGCTTCTTCGATCACCTGGATCAGTTCTTGCTGGCTCACACCCTGCGCGGTCTGGGCACCGGCAGCATGGGTAATCTTCTCTTCTATTACCGTCCCATCCAGGTCATCTACGCCAAAGCTAAGGGAGAGCTGGGCTAATTTTAATCCTAACATGATCCAGAAGGCCTTGATATGAGGGAAATTATCCAGCATCAAGCGGCTGATAGCCAGGGTCTTCAAATCCAGAAACCCAGTGGTAGGAGGCAGATGAGCCAATTGAGTATTTTGTGGATGGAAGGCCAGGGGGATAAAGGTCATAAAGCCCTGGGTCTTATCCTGCAGCTCTCGTAGCTTCATCAAGTGGTCAATCCGCTCTTCCGGAGTTTCAATATGACCATAGAGCATAGTGGCATTGCTTTTAATACCCAGATGGTGAGCCGCTTGCATCACCTCCAGCCACCTCTCTCCCGATATCTTCTTCGGGCATAAGGCTTGCCTGACCCGGGGGCTAAAGACCTCGGCACCGCCCCCAGGCAGAGAACCTAACCCGGCGGTGGCTAGCTCCTTCAAGGTATCTTCCAGCGACAAACCAGCTATCCGAGAAAAATAATCCACCTCGACAGCCGTGAAGGCCTGGAGATGAACCTGCGGGTAAAGTTTTTTTAGCTCACGTAACATGTCCAGATAATAGGAGAAAGGCAGGTCAGGATTAAGTCCCCCCACAATATGAAACTCTGTTATTGGCTCTTTGGCAACCTGTGAAGCCTTTTCTAAGACCTCAGCCAAACTCAGGGTAAAGGCCCCAGGCTCGGCTCTGTCGCGGCTAAAGGCACAGAAATAGCACCGGTTCTCACAGGTGTTGCTATAGTTAATATGGCGGTTGTAGATGAAATAGGTCCGGTTATCATTGAACCTCTCCCGCACTATATTGGCTAAATAGCCGATTCCCAGCAGATCGTGCGACTGGAAAAGGGTCAACCCATCAGCAAAAGAGAGACGTTCACCCGCTCTTATCTTTTCTTCCATCGTCTTTAATGCCGCATCCGAAAAGTTGATTTCTGTGCTCATAATAACTCCATGATCGTAAAGACCATAAGGACCAGACTGACGGCACCATTCAGGGTAAAAAAGGCGGTATTTAAGCGGGAGAGATCATGGGGTTTCACTAAGGAATGTTCATAGCCAAGCATAATAGCTACCAGTAATACCCCGGTCAGATATAGGTATTTTAAAGGAGATACTATAACTAACAGCAAGAGTAGGATAATCATCCCGGTATGCAGCCTTCGGGCAAATACCAGGGCCTCCGCAATGCCAAACCTGGCTGGGCAGGAATATAGCCCTTGCTGCCGATCAAATATTACATCCTGACAGGCATATAAAATATCAAACCCTGCCACCCAGAACAGTACAGCGCCAGAGAGCAATAGGGCTTCTATGGATAGCTCTTCTCTTATGGCGATCCAGGCCCCAACTGGAGCTATACCAAGGGCCAGGCCCAGGAATAAATGGTTCAAATAGGTAAGGCGCTTAGTAAAGGAGTAGAAAAAGATTATAGCAATAGCCACTGGGGCGAGGTAAAAGGCCAGGCTATTAAGCGAGTAACAGGCAAAAAAGAAAAGCCCCAGGTTTAGGGCTAAAAATAACCCGTACTGCCATAGATTTATCTGGCCAGCAGGTAAGGCCCAGGCCTGGGTGCGGGGATTTAGCCGGTCATACTTAAAGTCTACCATCCGATTAAAGGCCATGGCACTACTTCGGGCCGATACCATGGCCACTAATATCCAGAGGAGTTTATTCAGAGGAGGGATGCCCTGAGCGGCTAAAAAGGCACTCATTAAGGCGAACGGTAAGGCAAAGATACTATGCTGGAATTTTATATCCTGTAGAATAACCTTTAGCTTATCCCAGCCCATATTCCTTCCACCTTTTCTCTACCAGTTGGACTATCTCCGGACTCATGCGGGCCTCTTCTGGCCAGACCCGGTCATACCCTTCCTCACGCCATTTCTTGGTAGCATCAATCCCCATCTTAGAACCCACCATAGGTAGATAAGAGGCATGATCCAGCACATCTACTGGCCCATCAGCAAAACAAATATCCCGCTTAGGATCAATACTGTTCCCTACTTTCCAGATCACCTCTGACCAGTTATGCACATCCACATCTTCATCTACTATAATAATAACCTTGAGAAACATCAACTGACCTAAACCCCATAAGCTATGCATAACTTTACGGGCATGAAAAGGGTATTCTTTTTTGATAGAAACAATCGCCAGGTTATGGAACCCGCCTTCTACTGGAAGGTTCAGATCAATAATCTCTGGTACCTGGCTTCTGATAAGGGGTAGGAAGATTCTCTCAGTAGCTTTGCCTAAAAAGGCATCTTCCATCGGGGGTTTCCCTACCAAAATAGCTGGGAAGATAGGGTTTTGTCGGTGGGTTATACAGGTCAGATGGAAGACCGGATAATAGTCGGGTGGTGAGTAATACCCCGTATGGTCACCAAAAGGACCTTCTTCAGCCATCTCTCCTGGGTCTACATAACCCTCCAGTATTATCTCAGCATTGCCCGGCACTTCTAAATCTATTGTCTTGCATTTTACCAGCTCTACCTTCTTACCTCTAAGAAACCCCGCTAGCAATAGCTCATCCATTCCCCAGGGCATAGGGGCACTAGCCGCGTAAGTAACCGCGGGATCACCCCCCAAAGCTATTGCTACTTCCATATTCGTCTGGGCCTCCTGGTATTGCCTGAATACCCTATATCCATCATGATGGATATGGCAATGGAGCCCTGTCCGATGATCGTCATAGACTTGCATCCGGTACATCCCTACATTACGCCTGCCATCCTCCAGGTTTTTAGTAAATACCTGGGTAGCGGTTAAGTAGCGTCCGCCATCTTTAGGCCAGTATTGTAATATGGGCAGCCGGCCAAACGAAGCATCATTTTGATAAATTACTTCCTGGCAAGACCCTTTCTTAACTACCTCTGGTATATAGCCCATTAGGCGGGCATATTTAGGTATCAAGCGGAGCTTCTGGATGAGGCCCTGAGGGATTCCCATCTCTAAGAGGGATTCTATTTTTTTACTCACTTCCTCCAGGTCATTCACACCCAGCGCAAGGGACATCCGCTTATAAGACCCAAAAGTATTGGTTAGCACCGGCATATTGAACCCTTTAACCCGTTCAAACAACAATGCAGGCCCCCGGCTCTTACATACCCGATCAGTAATTTGACTGATCTCTAAATACGAGTCGGTCTCCACCTTGATCCGCTTCAGTTCACCAGCTCGTTCCAGGCAAGCCACAAACTCTGCTAAGTGTCCATACCCCATATGAATTATAATCTAGCCTCTATCCTTATTTATGATAAGACGCAGGAGCATTATCTACCCAGCTTCCTTTATTGTGACCCAATCAGTATAGGCGGGCTTATTTACTTTGTCAACTTGACAAACCCT
>Ga0156295_1154_pt2 | contig 21157 bp, 10 predicted proteins | sample RifCSPlowO2_12_FD_107943 | JGI IMG/M metagenome (GOLD analysis project Ga0156295, IMG submission 107943) | Nitrospinae bacterium RIFCSPLOWO2_12_FULL_45_22 | reverse complement strand
TGCTGTCACCGGTATACTTATCCGTCAGGACCAGCCGGCCACTGGTATCAATGGTGGCATAGACCTCGTTATTGAAGGCCGATTCAATAGCGGACAATAAGCCCGCTACCGTCTGGGTATTCTTATCGGTAATAGTATAAGTGCCGGAGACTCCTTGCCCGGTCCGAGTAGTACCACTAAAGGATATGGTTCCGCCATTAGAAATATCGTTACTATCACCCCCGGTATTTATCTCAGACCATTTTGTAGTGCTGCTAATAGCACCGCCACCCGCGGCCGAAGTCTTGGTATTGGCCACTGAACCGGTCAATACCTCGGTATATTCGGTAGCTAATTTAGAGTTTATGGCATTGACGATACTGGTAAGGGATTGGCCCGCAGTAAGGCCGATGTTAGCTACCCTACCAGAAGCAGTATCGGTAATAGTCAGGGTCTCAGCCCCACCCAGGCCACCACTCAGGTCGGTAGTGCCGGTGATCGAGGCCTGGGTTGCGGCCTGGGTAATACTGATTTCAAAAGCGCCCGCCTTGGTATTTTCGGTATGGTAGACATAGCTCACCTGGGCGTTAGAAGCAGTAGCCTCGGCTGCAAATAATCTCCTTACCCCCATAAAGTCTGACTGGAGCATACTGGTAAGCTTGGTATCATCAATGGCCAGCTTACCACCCTGGTTATAATCGCTTTTTATACCAATAAAGGCCAGGGCGTTAAGGGTAGTGGGGAGACCGTTTATAGTATTGCGGATTATACTTTGGATATCAGACTGGACTGACCTGAGGCTCCCATCATCCATCAGCACGCCACCGGTCTTCTTCTCTTCATCATAATAATACTGTTCATTAATATAGCCGATGACCCCATTATAGGTCTCCACAAAATCCGAGATCAACTCCTTCACGGCATCCAGGTCCCGGGAGATATTCAAAGTGATAGAAGTACCGGCCTCGGCCTTTTTCAGGTCCAGGGTGACTCCGGTTATAACATCAGTGATGGTATTGCTGGTGCGGGTCATCGTGGTACCATCTACTGCAAAGACCGCATCGGCCCCGGCAGTCACCTGCATAGAATAGCCCTTGGTACGGGCCGTGATGTCTCCGAAATCGAGAGTTCCGCCACCCTCATTATTAGCGACCAGGGTCAGGGTCATACGGCTATTACCGGCAGTGAGGTCTTTGATAACTGCCTGTCCCGCCGTATTGCCATCCGTCCCATCGCTGATATAGGCATCTACATAGGAAGCTCCGCCATAAAGGCTCTCTATGGTGGTAAGAAGGTCTCCTATGCTCTTATAGCTACCACCACTATAGATATTGTAAGTGGTAGTAGTTATAGCGGTGCCATCATTCTTGGTTCCCTGGATAGTAATAGTATCGGTTGTGCCAACATTAGCCCCAAAAATCTGATCAAAAGTATTGGTTGCGGTTATAGGTGTGCTCCCGTCAGTAGTATTTGCCTTGCTGCCAGCATGGACCTCGTTCCCCTGACCATTAGTACCTTTCAGGACACCCAGGGTCTCCAGGATGTTGTTGGCATCAGTAAAAGAGGTAGTTCCGCTGATATCTAATTGATAAAGGGTCTGACCATTGACTGTGGTGGTAACTACACTGGCTGATATACCAGCGAGGGCATCAATAGTTGCCGCAATGGTCTGTAGAGAATCGGTATCAAGATTTATCGAAACATTGTTACTTCCTATCTGGACTGTAGTACTGCTCAGGGTACTACTCAGGCCCAGGAGGCTGCGGATATCCGTGGTGCTACTGGTAAAGGTATTAGACTTTGCCCCATCACTGGTGGGGTTATTGATGCTGACTGAGCTAGTGGTAAAGCCCAGGCTCTGCAAGACATTGCTGGCACTGGCATCGGCTATCCGGAAGACATTCTGTCCGGTATCATCGCTGGTTAAGATAAGGCGATAATCGGTGCTGGAATAGGATACGATGGAAGCAGTTATCTTGGTGGCATTGCTGCCTGAGTTGACATTATTTATCTTGCCCTGAATATCTACCAGGGTGTCAGTAGTGGCAATATTAATTGCCCGGCCATTGATTACTATATCGCCTGAATAACCCAGGGTGGTGGTCTTACTGGTAAAGGATTGAGAAGAGAGCTTCCGGGCTGCCGCCAGACTGGATACCTCTACACTATAAACCCCAGGGGTAGCATCAGTGCTGGTGGTGACGGCCAGTATATCTTCCGGCTTGGTGGAGGAAGAGGAGGTCAGGGTATTTTTGAAGAGGTTAAAGGCGGTATTGAGGTTTAGTTGGCTCGCCTGGGTCTTCAGAGATAGCAGTTTAGTATTAAGGGACTGCCAGGCAGATAATTTATTTTCATACTCGGTCTGACGCTGGTCCAGGATATTTATGGGGCGGCGCTCTACTGCGATAAGTTTACTGATGACTTCAGCCCAATCCAGGCCAGAAACCAACCCACTAATAGAACTAGCACCTACCATCTAGCACAATCTTCCCTTAAAAAAATACCCAAATTACACCACGCCGAGACGCACAGAAGATAAAACTGGTGAGCCGTAAACTACTCACTCCCCACGGTTCACTGCTTACTGTTCTTCTTATGGTTATGCATAGTGCTCAAAAACGTTCTCAGTCATCTGCCGGATCTTAGCGGCCAGCTTCAGGAGCTCCTTTTCTGGTATCTCGCGGATAACCTCATTAGTCTCTTTATCAATAATCTCCGCGGCAATACGCCCCGTAGGCTTATCAATATATAACTTGATCTGGTAATTCATATGACGTAAAGCCTCATTTATCCGCGCTTGAACCTCCTTTATCTCTTCAGGTGAGAGGCGTTGCTTTTCGCCCTTTTGATTTGGCTGGGTCTCTTCCTTCTCGTCCGCTCTAACCGGCTTTTTTGCAGTTGTGAGCTCAGCCCTAGACTTTTTACCGGACCAGTCGCCAGAGCCCAAAATATTTGCGATTTGGAGCTTTACCCCTTCAATGTCCATTTTATATCACCTGCCAAATTGGTGGTCAGGATTAGGGATCACCTATCAGAGCCTTGACCCCTAACCACTGACCCTAAAAATTAGCCCAGAGGGGGGGAATATTAACCCCCACCCCTGTAATACTAGCTCTAGGCAAAGAGCTGCAGCACTACCTGCGAGGACTGATTTGCCTGTGCTAACATAGCCGTACCAGACTGGAGTAGGATCTGGTTCTTGGTAAAACTCGTCATCTCCCAGGCCATATCCACATCGCGAATGACCGATTCAGCAGCCTGGTAGTTCTCGACGGTACTGGCCAGGTTAGCTGAGGCATAGGTTAGTCGGTTCTGGATAGCGCCCAGGTTACCACGGCGGGTAGCCAGGGTACTGATAGCGCTGTCTATGGTAGTAAGGGCCGCCTGGGCCGTTGCCTGGCTATTCATTATATCTACCGTGCCCAAACCTATACCAGTGGTAGTTACCGATGAGATAGTAAAAGAGATCTGACTTTGGACATCGTTCTCATAGCCAACCTGGAAGGTACCGGCATAACTGGTATTGAGCAAGGCAGTACCACCATACTTAGTAGAATTGGCAATCCGGTCTATTTCCAGCAGAAGTGCGTTAGCCTCCTCATTGATCTTCCCTATGTCAACCGTGCTAACGTTACTGGAAGCGGCCTGAGTAGCCAGCTCTTTTAATCGGGTCAAGATACTATTGGTCTCATTCATGGCCCCTTCAGCCACTTGCACCAGGGCATTGGCCTCAGAGGTGTTTCTAGAGGCTGCCTGCAAGCTAACTATCTGTGCCCGGAACCTGCTGCTAATCGAAAGACCCGCAGCATCATCCGCAGCCCGGTTGATCCGGTAGCCAGAAGACAACCTTTCCAGTGACTTACCCAGCTCATTGTCGGCCTTGGCTAGCCAGCGGTGGGTAGTCATAGCTGCAATATTATTAGCGATTCTTAATCCCATGGTTCTATCCTCCTTGATTATCGGGGCATCCTTGCCCACATTGGTAAATGGTTATTGGTTATTGGATGGGTTGAAATCAGGGCCTCAACCCGCAGCCCCCACTTTTTCACCTCCTTCCTTTATCCAGCTCTGCTTACATCCCTTCTTATCGGTATGTCAGGAAAAAACTTTAGGATGTGTTTAATAAAGCTTGTGCAAGAAAGGGGAATTGGGGATTATGGGGAGAGGGGGATATCATTTTTTGTAAGCATTCAGGGGAGTATTTACCACAGAGACACTGAGGATGCAATAGGCAAGAGGCTATCGCCCATTGCCCTTAGCCTAAATTACAGTAGTCTTCTCTGGGTCTTTGCGCCTGCGGTGAACTGTTGTATCTTCAACCGGCACGACTTAATAGCACCGCAGTACGGAACCCCATAAGGGCTTCAGCGAGGCGATTATCATTTTCTAATCTTACCCCAATGTCGTTATAGAGTTGTACCAGGTCTTCTAATTTCTCCAGTACCATATCTCTGGGCATATCCAGCAACGCCAGGGCCCGATCACATTCCCTCACGCAATACTCTATTTCAAATCTCTGGGCATAGATATAACCTAAGGCCAGATGCACATCTACCAGCCCACCATTCTCCAGGCCATTCGATACTACCTGCATAAAGGTCCTTTCTGCCTCTTCTAAGCGGTTATTTCGCAGATAGAGGTGGCCCAGGTTGGTTAGGGCCTCGATCAAATCTGGCTCTATTTTAAGGGCCTCTTGATACCATTGTTCTGCCCGCATATCATCACCCTGCCTGGCATAAACCAGCGCCAGGTTAGAATAAAGAGCCGAATCTTTCCTACCCAGGGACAGGGCCTTTTCTAATAGTTCCCGGGCCTTTTCCAGCATACCACTTTTAAGATAGATAGTACCCAGATCAGTTAGGCACTCGACAGCATTGGGGTTCCACTGCAAGGCCTTTTCATATTCTTCCCTGACCTTTTCTAAACTGCCCCGGGTATCTTGTGCCCCGGCTTGATCAGCTAATACCTGATAGCATCTGGCCTTATAGTAATGGAGCAGATAGCTGATGGCCCTTGTGGGTATCGGGATCACAAACAGGTCCAGTTCGTCCTCTTTGACCAGAAAAAGCTCTTTAAGGGCATCTTCGTATCTCCTCAGGCAGAAATAGACTTCCCCTTGATGGAATCTTATCAGCGAATTATCAGGGAAGAGTTGGGCCGCCTCGTGCAGAGTATTCGTAGCTATGTTGTATAAAGACATTTCTTTATAGAGCTTAGCTATTTCAAGATATGCGGCCAGGAGTATATAGTGGTTTTCGTTTTGGCAATTGGTTTCGTAGATGACTTTTTTGAAATGCTCCAGGGCCTTAGCCTTGTTTCCTAATGCCCCATAGGTTTCTGCCAGGTGGAATTGATTGACATAATCAGAAGGGTTTTTCTTTTCCTGCCTCAAGAGTAGCCCCAGGTTCCGTTCGGCCTTTTCGGGCAAATGTTTAGGATCGCTATACCCATAATGGGTCACCTTGATGGGGACACATTCAAAAGGGACCCGTAATCTCTGGAGGGAATGACCTACCTGCTCGTGGATGATCCCCTCAAAGCAGACCCCGGGCAGGTTAGGAAATATCCTGGTTTGATAAGAAGAATCTTCTACCAGACCACCTCTAGGGCTCTGTAGTTGGAGGGCATAAGCCCGGTTCTTAGCCCGGGGGAAGCACTGCTTTAATTCCCGGAGTTTTTGAACCTCTGCCCCTTCTATTCGATCATCGGCATCGAGCCAGATGATATAGTCGCCAGTAGCATGACGGATGGATTCATTCCTGGCCGCCGCAAAGTCATCACACCAGCTAAAGGAATAGACGCGGGCACCAAGGCTCTTAGCAATCTCTACGGTCCGGTCGGTAGAGCCAGTATCCACTACAATGGTTTCATCCACCACTCCTTTAACCGATTCTAAGCAACCAGAGATGTCCTTCTCCTCATCCTTAACAATCATACAGAGCGATAGCTTAGGGGTAGTACAGTTTTTTGCTCTTTCCTCTCTCATAACCTTATTCTCCTTAATTACCCTTTATGCGAGGCTTCTATTAAGGCGTCTTCTAGCTCCTGATAACGGCCCAATTCACCGCTGCACGATACCAGATTAGCCAAAGCATCACCATCCTGCCCATCCAGGCTATAGGCCCGTAAGAACAACTGGAGGGCCCTTTCTTTATCGCCTTCCTGCCAGGCGATTACTCCCAAATTGTTATAAGCGTGGGGAAAATTAGCATCTATCTCTATGGCCTCTAAAAATAGTCCTTTGGCCTTTTCTAGCTCAGCATCAGCGTAATATCTCTCTCCCAGGTCATTATAATAGCTAGCATAGACCCGGCGTGGGATGCCGAGCTTTTCGAGGGATTCCTTTTTATCCGGGCCTTTCAAGCCCCATTTCTCAACGAAGAGCCCCAAGTTCTTCTCATAATGGTCCCACCGATCAATACTATTCCCTTTAAAACTCCGTCCGCCAAAGTGGTGGATAAATACATCCCGGGCAATGAGGCATTTGTAGCCCGCTTGGCGGGCCCGTAGGCAGAGGTCATCATCCTCAAAATTACCACTGCCAAATCTCTCATCCAACAGCCCTATCTTGTCTAATACCTCTCGCTTTATCAGGAGGCAGAATCCCACTAGCTTGGGTGATTCCAAGACCCTTCCTTTATTTTTACAACTAAATTTCTGGGCATATTCCTGCATCTCTGCTACAGTATTGTAGTTTGCCTCTAGGTCCAATTGGGGCCCACTGACACGGTTGGAGCAGGGCCCTACTATACCTGCCGAACTATCCCGCTCAAAACAGGCTAGCATCCTTTCTAACCAGCCGGCTGTGACTATAACGTCATTATTCAACAGGAGGATATAGTCCCCTGAGGCCTGCTCAATCCCCTGATTGCTACCCTTAGCAAAACCCAGGTTGTCTTTATTACAGATGAGTTTATGCCGGTGGCCATTAGCCGCTTTTACCAGGCCCTCCAGGTATGCCACTGTACCGTCTGTAGAGCCATTATCTACCAGGATCAGTTCATGATACCCTGAGGTGTATTGTTCTATACTGGCGAGACATTGGCTGGTATATTCGAGCTGGTTATAAGTAAGGACAACAATACTGGTGAGGGTTTCATTAGGGTCTGGTATTCGAGATTTATAATCAGTAGTTCGTGTCCGATAATCGCCTTGATGAGAGTCGGCAGTCAGCCTTGTACCTGTGGACTCCGGAGCATGGTCTAAGAGTGTAGGGGAGGGACGAAACCAGTCTATTCCCCATAGCTCCTGACTGGTAGGTACCTCTTCATCCTTATAAATCTTTTTCAATTTTTCATATAAGATATCGGTGCTTTCCTGAACCAATCTTTGGGTATACGATTGGAGTTCCGATTGGAAGCTAGCCTGACCTTTATGGTAGATAAAGGTATCGGTTGCTACTAGCAGTTTATAGCCGTGGCGGCGCAGTCTCAACGAGTATTCCAGGTCATCATTACCCAGGAACAACTCCTCATCCAAAAGCCCTACCTTATCTATTACCTCCCGCTTCAGAACGAGGCAAAAACCAATCAGGAGCTTGGTCTCGACTGCCTGACCGCGGTTCCATTGATAAAATCTAGCCGCCAGCCCCTCGATATCCCTTTCTCCATTAAGGTTTCCTTTCAGGTATAGGTCGCACTTCTGTACGCCAGCCACATAATTAGATATTGGCCCAACCGCACCAACGCCATCCTTAAAATGATCAATCATCCTGGTGTCCCAGCCTTGAGTGATCAGGGTATCTGGATTCAGCAAAACAATGTATTCCCCTTTAGCCTCTCTGATCCCCTGATTGCAGGCCCGAGAAAAACCGTTATTGGTCCGGTTGAGGAGTATCTTCGCCTGGGACAGGGTTTTTAAATATTCCTGGGTGCCATCGGTAGAGGCATTATCAATAATGATAATTTCATAGGGGAGTCCAGTGTTAGACCCAATGCTATCCAGACAGGATTTAATGTCGGACAGGGAATTGTAGGTTACTATCACGATGCTGGTCTTGATGTGGCCGGGACTTTTTTCTGATTTTACAAGATTGGCGGCCTTATGGATTTCTCCCTTTAACCATTCCAATCGCTTATTCTGCAACTCTATAATCTGGGGTTTGTTTTTTGTATGCTCTTCGTACCTTTTAAATATGATTTCCATGGTTCTTAAAAAATCTGGCAGCCGCCCACTGGTCGTACTGGAGCCATCTTCCCTCGTCCTAAACTCGGCCGTTATCATCTCTATATGGGCAAAATCATATTTTCTGGACATCCTAATCCAGAGGTCCCAATCCTCATGGGTAGTAAGGGTTTCATCAAATAGACCAACCTCATTTAAGCAGGACTTTTCATGCATAAAACAGAGGATGGGGGCGATGTTTTGCACAAGCAATAATTCCTTTGAAAAATCCATACTGTAGGGCAGGTCTTTTTTGATAATCTTATACCCATCCTCCTCCTTCACCTGATGCGCTCTAAGGGCATCGGTATAAGCTACTTTATACGGGTTGCTCTCCAGGAAATTGACCAGGGTTTCCAGGTGATGCGGGTAAAAAATATCGGCATCATCCAGATAGGCAATATATTTCCCTCGAGCCAGCTTCAAGGCTGTATTCCTGGCGGCTGAGCGCTCATGGTTCTGACTGTGTTTAATGTAAGTAATCTTATGATCTTTATCCAGAGAGTTTATGATCTGTTCTGTTTCCTCTCCACCATCGTTGACTACCAGGATTTCTATCTCAGAATAAGTCTGGTTTAAAATGCTTCTTATAGCCCCTTCCAGCATCTCAGGCCGGTTATAAGTAGGAACAATGACACTAACTAAAGGTATTTCTTGAGTAGAAGATTTATTTATGACTGGGGAGGGTCTCTCCTTTTCCTGAAGTCTATCCTGGACAAATCCCATAATTTTGTTGGCCCAATGGTCAAAGGTATATTGTGAAAGAACAAGCTGGTAGGCCTCCTGAGCAACCTGCTTCCGCTCTTCCTCATGCTCTAAATAATACCGGACTTTTTCTCGCAGGTCATCCCAACCGTCTGTCCAGACTATAGTATCTCCGAAGAGTTGGCGGGCAGTGGGCAATTTATCGGAGATGATAAAGGCCGAGCAGGCCGCGGCCTCCCAGAGCCTGGAGGTAGGGACATCCATGAGGCGGTGCCATTGCGGATGGGTAGAAAGGATGATCCTGGCTGAAGAGTATAGGGCCGGTACCTCCTTGGGATGCATTGGTCCCTGGCTGCAATCCTTTAATTCTGGTATATCGTCCCAACCATTACCATAGATCACCAGGCCCAGCTCCCGTATCGGCAATAGATAGCGCTCAATAGTTTCTCTGGTCCGACCCGGGTGGTTATTACCACAGAAGACCAGGTTATGGGCATACTTAGCTTGTGGGGCTACAGGCCGATAAAATCGGCTATTAGCTGACATAGGCAAAAACATGATTTTATCTTGCGGTACCCCTAGCTCTATCAATTCGGTGGCCAGATTGGGGCTGGCCACAAAAAAGCCCCTATAAAGAGTAAGCAGCTTAGTAAAATCGGGGTGGTTCCTCACCCAGGGTGAGATAGAGGCCTGGTACCACCAGAATTGCGCCGGGCCTGCTACCTGCCTCACGTCAGGGAAGGGATAAAAATTTATCACTATATCCAGATTGTCGTGGATAGTGACCGGGCTATAAACCTCAGCAAACTCTGCCTCAGGCAGGCTGGATAAGGCATCTGCCAGACCTACAGCCATTACTTCATCTCCCCACACCGCCGCCCTAAAGGTATTGATTACCGGCAGTTGCAGCCCTATCTTCAATGGACCTCTTTCCCCCTATACTATGGTTCGTTGTTTATCTTATCTGAATCTTTCTTTACCAAAAATATCGGTAAGGATTAACTGCCCCCATTAAGCGCTACTAGACCTCCTCCCCGCATAGTTCCAGAAGGTTTTTTAACTGATCCTTTGCTGAGAAGTGAGCGGTTACTTTTTGCCAGGCCCAGCTAGCTATTTCCTCCCGCTCTTCCTCGTGGTAAAGGTAGTAACCTATCTTATCGAAGACATCTGATTTATCGAAATAGACGAGCTCTTTTCCTTCTTCAAACAGGTCTCTATCAGCCAGGGGTTCGGATAGGACAAAGGCCCCGCAGGCCATAGCCTCAATAACCCGGTGCTCGGTATTTGGTAAGGGTGTATAGTGAAGATTCAGGATAATCCTGGAGCGGTTTATCACCCGGACTAATTCGTCCTCAAAGACCGTGGGGTAAAAAACCGGATATTTCTCCTCGATATATGCCAACCAGCTTTGCCGATATTCAGAGGGGGTGCCGAAGAATAAAAGGTCATACTCCTTGGGCAGCGGTATCTTTTTGTGGAGGGTTGCCTCAAAGGGTAAAACTATCTTGCCCACAATATTTTTATGGCCCTTCTCTATCAAGTAGGGCAGCGCTTCGTCATCATGAAGAACTATGTAGTCGAAATATGGGGCTATGTTACGGAACTCTGCATACCTTAGTCCAGCGTGAAGATTAGTGGCGTAGAGGGTAGGTAGAATATCAGGATAATAGAGGACCTTCTTGGCCTTGATGAGTTTTAGAATGTCTGGTGTAAGCCCTACACCTCTATCGGCAATAAATATATCTAAGGGACTGGCCTTTAGAAGCAGGCTAATAGCCACCGGGTGAGGCTCGATATTATCTAAGGCAAAGGCTCTATAGCCCAACTCCTGGGCTGCCTTAACCAGCCAGGGCCCCATATGCCTCCTTAGCATCCGCCCCCAGACAAAACATTGGCTCTCTACCTTTCCCAGGGAGGTGATTTCTTCGGCTGAAAGGCCATTGCCACCCATCACACAACCCTTATTACCATCCAGCTTATCCCACCTGAAACTATCACTATTGCTGATATTGGCTTTTCCCCATATATCATAAAAAGGTGTGCCCGGGAACGGCGTACAGCAACTCTGTTGATAACTATCGGGCCGGGTGTGCCTATAAAACCGCTGGGTGGCTTTGATGGACTTAATACTCTCCCCGGGCAGGCCAAAGGTAAAGGTAGTATGGACAAAGATGCCCATCTTCCGTACCTCTCTGATATTTTCTTCCACGGTTTTCAGATCAAGTTTCTTCTGGCAGCGGTCTACCAATTCCTGGCAGCCGCTCTCCACACCAAATTTTACCGCATAGCATCCAGAGTCTTTCATGATCCTAAAGGTTTCCACATCAACCGTATCTGCCCGGCACATGGCTGCCCAGGGGAGACCAATCTGTTTTAGTCCATCGCATATCTCCCATATTCTGTCTTTGCCTATATTGAATGTATCATCATCGAAGTAGATACTGGTAAAGCGAGGGTAAGCCGCCAGTACTTCTTCGATCTCCCTGATTATGGCTCCTGGTCGCTTCATGCGGAACTTGCCTTTATACATAACCGGGGGCCAGAGACAGAATATACACCGGTAAGGACAACCCCGGCTCCCCCACATCTGGAGGGCTGGGCCGGCGGGAGTTACCGGGAAGCGGTCGCAATAACGATAAATAGTAGAATCACGGTATGGATAGGGGAGGCTATCTATATCTTCTACCAGGTCATAATCGTAAATGCCCGGCTTACCACTGCGCACGGCCTCAAGGAGATTCTTCTCATACTCCCCCTTCAAGACGGCATGAATGTATGGCTTAGTTGCCAGCTCATCAGCAAAGACAGTAGCATGCGGTCCGGTAAGGATGACTTTACTATACCTGGCCACTTCCTGGGCAATAACCAGATCTTTATCACTACTCGGAGTAGAGGTCTCAATTACTACATAATCGAACTGTATTTCTTGAATCCGCCGATAATAAGAAGCTAATGACTCCCGGCTAAGGATAGAATCCACCATCCAGGCATTTATCCCATTTTCCAGCAAGCAACTGGTGGCATATCCCAGGAGGAATGGGTAAGGATAGTAAGGGCATCCCACTTCTGTGGTAAAAGGCCATCGGCTCCCGGCCCGTATGCCCCATATTGCCCCATTCTCGGCAAACCAGGGTGGATTACTGAGCAAGACCTTCCTCGGTGTTTGAGTAGGTATCTGAGAAGTTTTTTGTTGGATCCGTCTTGTTGATGACTCAACCGTGATATCCCTGGCTTCCATCGCTTGTAGCACACCTCGCTTCCAGTGATAGTGCCGGATTTGCCAGATAAGAGGGCCCAATATCTGAAAGCATTCTTCTAAAGAAGAGAAGGTATGGGCAAAGATTTCTGAGACTTTAGCATAGTCTTTTATCCTTAGCCCTTCTATGGAATGGAATAGCCCCTCGAACGAATCAATTCTATGACGATCAGTTGCTAAATCTTTTCTGAAAATATCCAATATTTCCGGGGTGAAATGGTCAACACCATAGGCTTGGACCATTATTTCAGGATGCCTGGTGACCAGTCTGACAAAATTTCTACCACACATAAGTTGTTTTTGGCAGAAGCTGGCAAAACTAAAGCTGTGTTTGTGCTCACAGTATGCCTCCGGCCAATAGAGCACCTTATAGCCCATCTTTTCCAGCCGATACCCGAACTCTACATCTTCTGTCATAGGTTCAGTGAAATCTTCATCAAAGAGCCCTACCCTTATTACATCCTCTCGGGGAACACTAATGTTGCAGGTCCAGAAATAATTAAAGTCATAGAGTTGGCCGGGTTTCATGTCTCGGTAGCTCATTAGTAAGTCAGTATTCTCCAATAGGCTCATAAATAGGGATTCTTTATACTCTGCTAGGTGGAAACCACCCAAGACCGCGACTTTACTATCTTCATTCTTATTATGGGCTTTCAGATGCTCTTCCAGCAGCCTTGGGTCAGCAATCGCATCATCATTCATAAATAGGAGAAGGCCTCCTTCAGCATTTCTAATACCCAGATTCCGCGCCGCCGCTGGCCCTTTCTTATCTTGGTTAAGCACCTTTATCTGATACCCGTATCCGCATCCTTTTATCCAGTCATAGCCGGTATTTCCCGATCCATCATCAATTATAACGACTGCATATAATTCCCTTGGAATGGTTTGCTTATCTAACGCCTCCAGGGAAACTTTAAGGACATCTGCCCGCTCCCTTGTGGGGATAATTACAGATAGCATGGGTTTATGCGATTTTTCTTTGGCCTTTTTCCCAACTACCAGGGGATAACCAGAAAGGTCTTTTCTGATGGGCTCTTTAATGAGTCCACGCCCTGCTTCCACTATAAGTTTAGAAGGGTCCAGGGAATTATGGTTTTTATGTGAGCGTGTACTACCTGAACATATCTCAATCAAACGCTCCAGCAACGGGCTTGATATAGACCCTTGCGTACTATAGTACTGTTGCAGAAGTTCCACTTCTGGAGAGATTTGTTCGGCAATTTTGTGAAGAGTATGCGGATTACAATTGTATGGTGTTGATCTAGTTATTTTATTGATTTCGGTTAATATCTTGGGGATTTTCTGAGATAGTTCATTAATACTTTGCCTCCATTGATCAACGACGGTATGGTTGAGCCCTTTGTACCAGTTTAGCCCTGGGTGCTTAACGTTCAATGTTACTGACCCGTCACCACGAACTTTATGGATATTGCAAAAACCTTCAGGAGAGATGAGGTGATCGTGCCAGGTGACAGCTTTAGGCTCATAAAATACTCGATATCCATATTTCTGAAGTCGGTATCCCAGCTCAAGGTCTTCTCCAGCCGGGCTTGTGAAGTCTTCATCGAACATCCCGACATCAAGGACGATTTGACGCAAAATACTAAGGTTACAGGTATAAAAAAAGTTGTAATCATAGAGTTGTCCAGACTGCATGATGTAGAGTTGCCCAGACTGCATGATGGTGTACCTGAACAACACACCTAAATTCTCTAAAAGATAACCGAATGGCGACTTTGTATACTCAGGCAGCATCGAAAACCTTCCAAGCACTGCAATCTTCTCTCGTTTATGGGCATTGAGTGTTTCGTGATGTATGGAGAGAGTGCCAGGTTCGACAATTGCATCATCATTTAAAAATAATAGGTATTCCCCTCTTGCTTTGCGTATTCCCCTATTACGTGCCGATGCTGGTCCCTGATTATTCTGACGGAGATAAGTAAGCTTGTAAGGGGACGAGTAACCCTTAATAATCTCTTCTGTATCATCTGTAGAACCATCATCGCAGACAAAGACCTCGAATCCATTGGATGAGAATGTCTGAACCGCTAAGGCATCGAGGCATTTTCGCAGAATCGCCGAACGGTTGTGCGTAGGGATGATGATGCTGAATGTGGGACCGTTTGAGGTTGTGGGAGCTGCCCTGCTATTGCTCCCATCGCTAGTATGAGAGACGAAATGATCTCCGGTAACTGCTGGTTTAGCAGTTTTCCGCCTTACAACTTTTATTATTCCGTCAGCGGTAACTTCATCGTCCCTTCCATCGAAGCTAGTGAAAAGATAACGCGCAAGTTTTTGCCGGTCTTGGATATAGGTATCATGGGCGATCAATTCTGCCACTAGTTCAGGTAATTCATGTGGATTACGACATACAGGTGCCGCTTCATAAATACCATCAATCAGATAGTCTTTTTCCGGATCGTCATAGGGCGATAAGCCGATAACTGGGCGATTAGTTAAGAATGCCTCCGTAAAGCTTCCACTCCGTGCGTCCGCCAGAACAATATCAGCTACTGCATAGAACGGGACAATGGTGCGCACTCTCTCCTCAACTATCACTCCAGTAACTTTTCGAAGTAAATCATAACGTTCATACTCGAAGTGTAAATTATTGTGATGGGGTTTGTATAGCACATTGTAAGTTTTTCCCAGTTGTGCAATCTCCTCCGCAAAGCTGTCCAGGGAGCTGTTGTGTGCCCATGTAGAAAAGTATACGACCGTTTTTTTGTTGGGATCCAACCTAAATCGCTTAGACCAAGAATTGGTATCAACCTCCCCACGAAAAAAAAGGCTGTACTTTGGATAACCCGTAATAATTACATCTTCTGCTGGGAGCCACTTTTGAATGCACTCCCGGGTGAAGTCACCGTGTACAAATACTGCATCCAAACCCTTATTGATTTCATGATATCCAAACGCGTCTTTGTGTGCAGGGGACCCATAGAGCGTTCTAAGTTTGAGACCCCGGTATCTATATAAATGGTATATTCCAAGTGCTGTGACAACCGCATCGGCATTGTAGTGACCACGGGTTTCGTATGGATAACCACTCTCTTGAAGAAAACCAATAATATCTTTATAGGCATCAGGCGTCATCAGGGGAACTAAGTTTTCGGTTTTTATGTCGAGGTATCCTCGCGTCTTATCGGGTTTCGAGCCATAAGTGGTGTTTAGCCCTGGTGGTTCAACGATGAAGTGAGCTTCTACGCCACGACGTAACAATGCTTTCCAGATATACGCCCAAACAATAATCTCGTGGATACTGTAGGTATAGAAATCAATTAACATAATATTTACCTCAGAAGTTTCTACCCTGACACCTTAAATGGCTCAAATTGAGTAGAGAACTCTTTCCAGTCGAGTTTGCCTTCCCCAACTTTTCTCAATATCACTAAGTTAGGTACAGAAGAATCTGGCTCTTCTCTGAATCCAAAATTGGTAATAAGAATGTTGCGAACTGTCTGCGTTGCAGAAAGCCATGCATCATGCAGAACCAGCACCCTTCCGTATCCAAGTAGAAAATTGATATAATAGGAGTCAACAAATATATCTCCGAATATATGGCTCCCATCAATAAAGCAGAAATCAAATTGATTCCTCGAGGAAAGCAACCTTGGCAAGGCAATATTTGAGGGCTCTTTAATCCACAAGAAGCGTGATCCCAATCTGGCTTGGAAAACATTCATCAACCCACAGCCTTGATAGTATTTACTTTGCTCTAAGGGATCGATAGCCAAATGCTCTAACCCTCCGGTAACCTCGTGAGCGGTGAGCAGATGACAGGTAGACATGCCAAATCCAAATCCGACTTCAAGCGTATGTTGAACTCTTTCATTTATCGCCAGTCGCAATAAAACCCGCCCTTCTTCTGCAAGGATTGGGCTTGATGTCACATCAATAGTATGACCACTGCAAGTTATCGACTTCCTAGTTCTATAGAATTGTTCGATGACGTTCAAGGCATCAAAAACTATACAACTTGACGTGGGATTCAACTGGTATTTGTCGGTAATATATTTCGCAAGGCGTTCTGTAGATGATCTCCAAAAGTACCCCTCTGTTTCTAGCATTGGGTCTTCGCATTGGTACATTGTGTGCGGTGCTTCGAGGAGGGCCATCATTCTACCTCGTAGCTATTTTTTCGCATTTAGCTTCGGGGTCTCTTATGGAGAAAAATAGCTTCATCTTTGGTTGCAAAACAGATTTTACTTTCTCCACGTCAACATGGAAATCAACCTCTTGCCACTGGGTTGTTCCATCAAACATCCACGGATTCACGGGGATACCCCTTTCATAGAGCAGATTAAACACTTCGAGCCAGAAGGTGTTGATATACCTCTTGTTTCTCGCAAGAATCTCCAAATGATCTTTAAATAGATTTCTAGCCCTGGCGCCTCTGAGCATAGCCAAACCTGGGGATTCGCCATGGGTTTGTTCTATTTCAATCCTCTTATTTACCCGGGCTACTAGATTGTCTTGAAGGGTGACTTTCATGTCGTCGTAATCGTACTTGTCTTTAATACTGACCGATAAAAATATTCCCTCGCTATTCTCTTCTACTAAACCTTTAAAAACTTCGGGACTGAACAAGTTGTCCCCGTTTGTAACCATGAAGTCATCATCCATTTCATGTTTGGTCAACCACAATGACATTAAGTTATTTGATACTTCATAAAATGGATTGAAAACTGTCTTGATATTAATGCCATTGATAAGATGCAACTTGATCTTTGCCTCCACTTGCTCCGCCAAATAGCCAATCACCAAAACGATCTCATCAATAACCCCCGACTCTTGTATGTTGCTGATTTGCTCTTCCAGCAAGGTACTTCCATTTCCCATATCCAGCAAAGGCTTCGGTGTGTTTCTGGTGAGGGGCATCAGCCTCTCTCCTTTACCAGCAGCGAGTATAATTATTTTCATTGTTTGTTTCCTCTATGATTGCCGATGGTTAAGTTTTTCCAGTCAACAGGAGGCACAAACTGGAGGTAGTTCTTATTTTGGTCAAAAAAATTTGCCGTATCCAAATCTTCAGAAATCAAGCTTACCTTATTCAGATTTACCTGATTGTCTCGGATAAGGTGATCGATATACTTGACCTCTTCAAGCTTGAAGTCCATCAATCGCACTCCAATACAATCGACAAGCAGCAAATCCTCTCCAGCTATGATAAACTGAGCCGGTTTGGCCGTTGGGCAGAAAGGACCCTCGCCTTCTCCTGCTACCACTCCATCAAGGACTGAAAATGTCTTCACCCCCCTGTTCTTTCCGTTCCTTTGCCTCCAACCCGTTATATCTTTTACGAATACGTTGTAGAGGTCAGCCGCCATACGCCAACACGTATCATTACCATCCCAGGCCCCTCGATAATGTTTAAATGAAAGACACTTTGTATCCTGAAATAGAATGTCTAATTTGGTGCCTTTTAGCTGTTGTCTCAACCACAAATATTTTTCTTCCGGGATGAGGTCTAGAAAGAGATGCCTCAAGGCTAAGATGAAGTAGTCGGTCAACCGATGCGGCGGGGGAAACTCATCTCCCCCCATCTTAGGAAACCCCAAACGCCAATGAATAAGAAAATTCTTGTTGGCATTTATGCCGACTAAACCCTTGATGTTAAGTGATACTCCTACCTTATGATGGGTCTTGAGCTTTGGAATAGAAATGTAAACGTCTGAGTTCAGAACTGTATTCGAAATGCAATATTCATGCACCTTTCCATGATGGTGTTTTATTGTTTCCCAACGCTTTGTATATACTCCTCGAAAAAGTAATGGGTTCATTCCATAGAAATATGATTTTTCACCGAGATTGATAATCGAGCTCGACTCAGGATCACCTTCCAATTGTTTCGTCTTGGACTTAAAGCCATAGTAGTACAGGTTATCTGTCCTCATTGGCCTGAGATCCAGGACGCGACAATTGACCCCAAAATTATCACGGTAAAAAGATTCAAATAAATGAAGCTGTGTAATCTCTAATAGCCGGTTGAAATCGGCATCAATACAGGGGTTGTCACCGATAATGATTTCCCCTTGGCCTTTAAGTGCTATTGCCGCATAGTCAGCTACCGCCCGAACTATGGATGGATGTGTTATCACTGAATAGATGTCTCCGTTGTGTCCAAAGGAGTTCCTGTACTCATGTGTGAGGAGATTTGGTTTTATGAATACCCTATCGCCTGGTTCGATAAGAAAACCGAGGGGGTTCCATTCTTTGCTACCGACTTTTTCCGTGTCACAGCCAAGCAATCGGAGACTTTCTCGCACCGCACGATATACATAGTTGGGCTCATTTGAGAGATTTCTTCCTGAGTACTCCGGATACGCTTCGTCAGGGTTAAATGGAAAAACGTCCGGATATTGGCCAGCAACCTTAGTGATAGCAACTGGTGTGAAACTATCGCGACTAATCATGCCCATTTCCCGTCAAATAAATTCATGAACCTTTCCAAACAGTATATAAGCCATTTCTGTTCTCCAGTGAACTCGCTCGCATCTAAGTTATCCAAAAATTCCGACCTTGAGGGACCATTCCAATTTTTCATCCATTGATCCATTGGCCGGGCAAAAGGAATCTTTAGGCACACATCTAGACCGGGATAAAGCTGCTGAAATATGCTTCGCAAGAGATATTTGCTCTCTCCTTTTCGAATGCGTGCTATATCCAGGGGGGCATCCAGAAAAAGGTATTCATACGGCTCAATAATTGCACATCCTGCGGAACTGATAGCATTGTTAAAAGCTTGAATAATTCCTCGTCCATGCACAACTTTCAGAAACTTACAGATGTCTACACCGCCATCTATTCGGTATTCTTCATAAACTGAACTTATCGGAACAGGTTCTTTAAGCACTGTTGCAGGCTTTACAAAGGTGTACCGTTTGTCAAACTCGTCAAATGTCCAATCACGGGATAACAATTTATCCATGCCGCCAAATGTGGAGTCAGCGCCATTGCCTACAATAAGTGTTCGAACACCATCAGCGGCTGCAGTAGAAGCCGCCTTGAAGAGGCCCACTTCGACTGGATGTAAGGGAGATTTCTTATTAAGCATCAAAATGTCCATTGACTCAAGATAATCTTCCCACGTAACCTGGACGATGCTATGTCTCAGACTGTAGCATTCTATATAGGCCCGTGCCCTTAAACTTTCATCAATCGCATTTTCAGCATGGAACTGAATGGTATAAGCGCGGGAATGAAGCGGCATAAGTGCAGCCAATATACCCGAGTCAATCCCTCCGCTGAGTAAAATTCCCACACTTTGATCCTTGCAGATCTGGCCCATCAAGTTTCGCAGCACTTCGAGAATCTGACCTGCATCGCGAACACCTATTTGCTTCCGTTGAGAAATCAGTGGATAGAGAGGCATAACGCCATCTTTCCAGGCAATTCCTTCTTTAGCGACATATCGAAAAGCTAGATATGAACTCATACAAAACTTGTTAAAACTCATTGATTTACCCCTTAATCTTGCCAGTACATAGAAAATTCATCATTATTTACTATAATGACCGGATTGCTGTTATTCAGCATCCTTTATCCCCTTAGCACCGGCCTATTCCTCGATAAACAAATCCTAGGGCCCTCATCTTTGCGGGATCATAGATATTTCTTCCATCTATTATTACTGGCGATTTCATAAGGGATTTGATTTTCAAGAGATCCAGTCTCTTGAATTCCTTCCACTCGGTCACTACTACCAGGGCATCAGCACCATCTGCGGCCTCATAGGGATTGGAGCAATAGATAATATCCGGGATCAGTCTTCTGGCCACCGCTTCTGCTACTGGGTCATAAGCCTTAACTACGACCCCTTCTTGCTTCAGTAGAGTGATTATATCCAGGGATGGTGCCCCACGCATATCGTCTGTATTGGGTTTAAAGGCCAGGCCAAGGATACCAACGACCTTGCCTCTCAAGTTACCGTTAATCTCCTTAAGTTTAGTAACAACCTTTCCCTTTTGGTAATCGTTGACTTCTTTCACTGCCTTTAACAGCTTGAAGTCATAACCAATCCTTTCGGCCAGATGAATGAAGGCCAGGACATCTTTAGGAAAGCAAGAGCCCCCATAGCCGATCCCTGCCTGGAGAAATGCCTCACCAATCCTCTTGTCCAGACCTATACCTTTAGCTACCTTGTGGATATCTGCCCCGGTTTTCTCGCAGATATTAGCTACCGAATTGACAAAAGATATCTTCATGGCCAAAAAGGCATTGGAGGCATGTTTTATCAGTTCAGCACTGTTTATATCCGTTATCAAGATAGGGGCATTGAGGGGTTCATATAACTTAACCAATAGATTGGCGGCCCGATCACTGGATACTCCCAATATAATCCGGTCCGGGTTCATAAAGTCTTCTAGGGCAGACCCTTCCCTAAGGAACTCTGGGTTAGAGGCCACATCAAAATCTGCCCGGTGTATATTGTTTTCCGTGATAGTACGGGCTACCCATTCTCCGGTCTTTACCGGTACAGTGCTCTTCTCCACTATTAAACGGTAACTGGCCATGTTCTGGGCCACTTCTCTGGATACCTTTTCGATAGCAGAGAGGTCTGCCTCACCATTGCTTTTAGGGGGCGTACCTACAGCTATGAATATGATTTCAGAATTCTCTACCCCAGCCTGGATACTATCACTGAAGCAGAGACGCCCCTCCTTGATATTTACTGCTAGCAGCTCTTCCAGGCCTGGTTCATATATAGGTACAATACCGCTCCTAAGCATCTCTACTTTGCTCTGGTCATTGTCCACACAGATCACATAGTTGCCGAGATCCGCCAGGCAGGCCCCAGTAACCAACCCTACATAGCCAGAGCCAATAATAGCTATATCCATCATGCTCTCTCCTGATTACTCGCTTCCTATCCGTGTTCATCTGTAGCCAATATACTAAATTTTGCTGTTCACTATAGTATTGGCGGAAGAGGTGTTTTTATTATCCCTGGTTTCAGTGAGGGAGCAAATTTTATGCCAGATAGCTAATTAGACCAGCTTTAAATTCACTGATAAAGGATTTGTGGAAGGGAGGAAATGGTTTTTAGCAGGG
>Ga0156295_1287_pt2 | contig 22097 bp, 19 predicted proteins | sample RifCSPlowO2_12_FD_107943 | JGI IMG/M metagenome (GOLD analysis project Ga0156295, IMG submission 107943) | Nitrospinae bacterium RIFCSPLOWO2_12_FULL_45_22 | reverse complement strand
ATGAATTAGAAATTTTGTGTCTTTGTGACTTCGTGGCAAAGACTTGGTTACGCATTGCAAACATTTTAATGAAACGTCACACTAGTAGAGCGTTTCTTAATTAGCATGTCATCTCGACCGAAGGGAGAGATCTTAATAACCCTTTGGTTTTAAAAAGATTTCTCGCTTCGCTCGAAATGACAACACTGCAACGTTAATTTCTGAACGATATACCAGCTTCAAATACTCAGTTTTTTCATCCCTTTTCTGGCCAGGCGTAGGTCGAATATTACCCGACAGACAAAGATAGCAGTAAACATGCTGGCCAGGATACCAATGGTTAAGGTGATGGCAAAACCCTTTACCGGCCCAGTACCGTATTGAAAAAGGATTATCGCAGCAATGATAGTAGTCAGGTTAGCATCCAAAATGGTCAAAAATGCCTTGGCAAACCCGTTCTCTATTGCTACCCGCGCCGGCCTGCCTTGCCTCAATTCTTCCCTTATCCTTTCAAAGATCAAGATATTGGCATCTACCGCCATGCCTATAGTCAGGATAATACCCGCAATGCCAGGCAGGGTCAAGGTAGCCCGGAAATAAGCCAGCACCCCACCGAGCAGGATGATGTTTAAGAGTAAGGCTATATTGGCTACTAATCCCGAGACCCGATAATAGACTACCATAAAAACAACGACCAATAAGCCTCCAATAATTACTGATTTAAATCCTTTGCTAATCGAGTCCTGGCCGAGGGAAGGGCCGACGGTGCGGTTTTCCTGAACTTTTATCGGTGCGGGTAGTGCCCCGGCCCGCAATACAATAGCCAGATCACGGGCTTCTTCCTCGGTAAAATTACCAGTTATCTGGGCCTTTCCGCTAGGGATCTTTTCCCTTATGACCGGGTCAGAATAGACATTATTGTCCAGGATGATGGCCAGTCTCTTACCTACATTCTGCTCCGTAATGCGGGCAAATATCTTACTGCCCGCCTTATTAAAACTAATCGAGACATAAGGTTCGTTATACTGGGTGTCAATACTTATATGGGCATCGGTAAGAAAATCACCGGTAAGGAGGGCCTCTTTTTTCAACAGATAAGGAGTTTTGGTAATCTCGCCCGTCTCTTTATCTACCTTTTTTTCGTAAAGGATTTCACTGCCCGGGGGTATCTTTCCTTCCCGTGCCTCCTGTATGTTATGTTCTTCATCCACCAATTTGAACTCCAGCAGGGCGGTTTTACCAATGAGTTTCATGGCCCTTTCAGGATCCTCTATGCCTGGGAGTTGGACAATGATCCGGTTATTGCCTTCCCGCTGGATGGAGGGTTCTGCTACTCCAAACTGGTCTATGCGGCTGCGTATGGTCTCCAGGGCCTGGTCTATGGCATTTCCTTCTATTTCGGTTATAGCCGCTTCTTTTAAGCTAAACGCTAGCTCCCGGGTATCTTTGTTCCAACCCTGCGCCTGAAAGATAGCGTATTCAGCCATGATATCTTTCGCAGCGGATAAAGCCTTGTCATCAAAGAGCTTAATTATTAAGGTACTATCTCTGCTAGCTACTGAATCGTAATCAATCTCTTTCTTATTCATAAGCTCCCTTATTTCTGAGGCATATTTTTTTACCGCACTACTTACTGCCTTATCTGCTTCTACTTCTAGAGCCAAATGTACCCCCCCACGTAAATCCAAACCTAATTTGATTTTATCTTTCAGTGGGAAGGAATAGAATAGGGCGGCGCCAACTATCAGGATTATTAATGGGATCTTCCAGCGGATTATATCTTTTTTCATTCGCTACTCCCTCCCGTTCTTTGAGCAATAGCGCTCTTAGATACCTCGATCCTCACATTCTCCGCTATTTGGAGAACTGCTATATCATCCTTTACTTTAGATACTATCCCATGAATGCCACCTGTAGTAATTACTTTATCCCCTTTCTTTAGGCTGTTCATCATTTCCCTATGGCGCTTTTGCTTCTTTATCTGAGGTAAAAAGACCAGCAGATAAAAGATAAGGACAATCAGTATCAACGGTATAAAATTAACCAAGATGGACGAGGCCGGGCTGACCTGGGCCAGGGTTAGCTCTTTCATTTAATCTTGTTTCCTTTCCTTGATCTGTAATCGTTGTATACTCAGGGCTTTCCCGGGCAAGGGGTCTATATCAATTATGACTGCTTCTAACTGCCCGGGGCCTGTAGCAGGCTCAACCTTTTTAGGTATCCGGCTAATTAAGCCATGAATAGCCATATCCCGCTCCATGCCTATGACCGACTCCGCTGGCCCGGTCATCCCTGCATCGCTAATAAAAGCTGTGCCCCGGGGAAGGATCTTTTCATCCGCGGTTTGGATATGGGTATGAGTCCCTATCATGGCGCTTACTCTCCCATCCAGATACCAACCCATAGCGCTTTTCTCTGAGGTAGCCTCGGCATGCATATCAACAATAATAACCCGGGTCTCCTCTTTTACCCTGGCAATCTCTCGCTCCACGGCCTTAAATGGGCAATCCAGATAGTCTATAAAGATTCGGCCCAGGAGGTTTATGACGGCAATTTTGGTACCCCCGGGTGTGACAGTAAGTATACTACCGCTTCCTGGCGCCTCCGGTGGGTAATTAGCGGGTCTTAAGAGGCGGTGCTCGCGGGCGATATACTCCATTACCTCTTTCTTGCTCCAGATATGATTACCAGAAGTAAGGACATGGATACCAGTGGCTAAGAGTTGTTGGCCAATCTCAGGGGTTATGCCCAGGCCGCCTGCGGCATTCTCGCCATTCGCCAGGCAAAAATCTATCTGGTACTCAGAAATAATTGAGGGGAGGTTTTCCTTGATCATCCTCCGGCCCACCCGGCCCACAATATCACCCACAAATAAGACCCGTAACCTCTCCACCTTATCTGGCATACTCGATAGATCGGGTTTCTCTAATAACGGTAACTTTAATCTCACCGGGATAGGTTAATTCTTCCTCAATCTTCTTCGCGATATCCTGGGAAAGGTAGACTATCTGGGCATCGCCTATCCTCTCTGGTTGGACAATAATCCTGATCTCCCGGCCTGCTCGAATAGCGAATGCCTTCTCTACACCATTGAAAGAATCGGCTATATTTTCCAGTTTTTCCAATCGCTTTATATAGGTCTCTACCATCTCGCGCCGGGCACCAGGCCGGGCCGCGGATAAGGCATCGGCTGCTTGAAGGATTACTGCTTCTATAGAGGTAGCTTCTACATCTTCATGATGAGCGGCTATAGCATCAACTATTATCTTGGGTTCATTATATTTTGCGGCCAGCTCCATCCCTATCTGCGTATGAGTCCCTTCGGTTTGATGATCAACGGCTTTACCAATATCATGCAACAGTCCGGCCCGCTTAGCAAGCTTAATATCTGCCCCCAGTTCTGCGGCTATTATCCCACAAAGATTAGCCACTTCTTTAGAATGTTGCAAGACATTTTGGGAATAACTGGTACGGTATCGTAATTTACCTAAGAGCTTGATCTCTTCGGGATGCAGGCCATCTACCGCCACTTCCAGGGCAGCTTGTTCCCCCTCAGCCTTTATAATATTGATCATATCCTTCTTTACTTTGGTTACCACTTCTTCAATCCTTCCGGGATGTATCCTCCCATCGGCCATCAATCGCTCTAATGATATACGGGCTATCTCCCGCCTTATGGGATCAAAGCCGGAAAGGACAATGGCTTCTGGAGTATCGTCAATAACCAAATCAATCCCGGTAGCCATTTCTAAGGCCCTGATATTGCGGCCCTCGCGGCCAATAATCCTGCCCTTCATATCGTCACTAGGTAGATCTACAACGGTAACAGCGCTCTCGGTGATATGATCAGCCGCACAGCGTTGAATAGCCAGGCTTAATATCTCCTTGGCCTTGCTCTCGGCATCACTTTTAGCTTCTTCTGTGATCTTTTTTACTATATTAGCTGCTTCTATTCTGGCCTCACCTTTTAGTTTTTGTTTTAATTCCTCTTTAGCCTCCGCCGCACTTAACCCCGCAATAGCCTCCAGCTTTTTCAGTTCTTCATCTATAAGCTGGTCAACTCTTGTTTTTTTGGCATTTAGCTCCTCCACCTGCCCCATGAGCTTCTTTTCCTTCCCAAGGACTTCCCGTTCTTTTGCCTCCAGGAAGCCCATCCTCCTCTCAATATTCTCTTCTTTTTGGGCTAATCTCTTTTCTAGCTTCTGCACTTCCTGTCGTTTTTCTCTGGTTTCTTCCTCGAAATCGGTCTTGGCTTTATACCATTTCTCTTTAGCCTCTAATGCCAGCTCCTTCCGCTTAGTCTCGGCCTCCTTCTTGGCCTTCTCAATAGTCTCGCGGGCAATATCCGCTACTCTACCCATCTTTTTTCCCATAAGTTTCTTCCCTGCCCAAGAGCCAAAAACTGCCCCTATAAGCAAAGAAATTGTTGCTATAATTATGGTAATGATCATAGTGGTTTCCACTTTTAGGTTTCACCTCCTATATGTCTAGTCATTAGTATTAGACTAAATTATGCACCGCAAAGGCGCAAAGACCGCCAATAGGTCATTACGTTATTGGGTTATTAGGTTATTAAGTAATGGCGCAATAACGTAGTCACCCAATGACCTAATGACCCAATAACCCATTATCTTCTTTGCGCCCTTCGCGTCTCTGCGGTTATGAATATTCTAATCGCAGGAGATAATCCTTTTTTCTGTAATAATCTTACACATCTTTACATCATGCCCCACCACAGGTATCTCTGGTACAAGTTGAAACTCAAAGGCTAGCCCAAAAGTAAAAATGGGGGCATTGGCCTGGCTTAATAATTTGTCATAAAAACCCTTGCCAAAACCTATCCGATGGCCCTGAAGGTCAAAGGCGATACCAGGCAATATAATTAGCTCGGCTTCAGCCAGAGTAACGGGCCGATAAAACCCCTCCTTTGGCTCTAATATGCCGAACATACCCGGCTCTAACTCCCTCTCTATATCCCTAACTTCAGAGAGCACAAGGGTATCACCGGTTGAAGCTACACGGGGCAAGATAACCTTCTTACCTAATCCTATCGCTTCTCTCGCCATATCTTTAGTCTGTACCTCTTGGGGCAAGGCCAGATAAAATACTACCCTGCTGCTCTCTTTAAACTCGGGCAAGCTAAATAGTTTCTCTTTGATCTTATGGCTCTTCCCCAAACATTCAGAGAAGGACTGAGAGTTCCGCTTGGCTAAGATAGCCTCTCTTATCCGGGCTTTAATAGATTCTATATCTGTTTCCCTTACCTGAACACTACTCACCGTCACTAACCCTCTTCAAGCCTTCAGTAAACAGGGTTTTACTTTGCCTCACGGAAGTTAGGGATAGAGAAGGATCTTTATCGGATGGGTATCATGGCCTTATGGCCTAAGAGAGAAATTTAGGGGGGAAAAGACAGAAACTAACCAGGCATTCACTCCAGGATAATCCACTTTCTCCTCATCAGTAACGAAAATAACCCTTGGTTAATCAACTTTTTATTAAGAGTTATTATAGATCGCTTCACATCCACTTGAGAATCTTTCTCCTCATGGGGTAATGCCTCAGTGAGATTTAGTGCTGATCCTATTCTGTCTTTTTTAATTGCTGGTCCGTCTATTTATAAACTGCCTCTTCTTTCTTCCCGTAAAGAAAGATGATTCTTTATAATTTTCCCTCTCTTAAACCACCCTTTTGTTACCTTCCGCAAGATTACCCAGCAGAAAACATACCTTCTCTAGAATGTATACCCCGATATTCCAAAGCCTCATCCCACCTTCAGGGAAGAGCTTGTTGTAAAGAACCTCTTTGAGCTTATTGAAAATTTATGGTAACAGTTCAGTTTCTTTGTCATTTCGAGCACAGCGAGAAATCTTTCCCAGACCCGAGGTAAATAAAGATTCCTCCCTTCGGTCGGAATGACATTCATTTTCGATAGGGGCTGAACTATTACGATTTATTTTACCAGAGCTATCTTCTAATAGCAAGAGTTAATTTCTCTTTTTTAACCCCTCACTGCTTAAATTCCTATACCCTTAAATTAACCGCCTTCGGCTGGACTTTTTAGACAGGATTAACAGGATTTACAATTTTTTATCCTTCCGGGCCAAAAGGCCCGACAGGCTTCCAGTCCGCAGGGTTAGAGACTTTTGTCTTTATCCTGTTTCATCCTGTAAATCCTGTCAAAAAAATGAAAATTCCTATACCCTTAAATTATCTTTGCATTTAGGGCATTTTTGCTATAATGGGCTCCAACGAAAACCCCGAAAAAGGCGTAAAAATATCATGATAGGAGGAAGGCAATATGTATGGTGCGCGGATGTTCCCCTGGTGGACAGAGAAACAGAAACGGCTTGCAGAAGACCTGGCGCAGTTTGTGGATGAAGAGTTGTTCCCACTGAGTAGAGAATATGAAAGGAGCCTCAAATTTCCCTGGAAGATAGCCAGGAAAGTCGCTGACAAAGGACTATTTTCTATTGGCTTCCCGGAAAAATATGGGGGATCAGGAGAGGACTATGGTACGGTAGGTAAGTGTATTGTGAATGAAGAATTGGGTCGGATAGGTTTTGGTATGATCACCTTTTACGGGACAACCGTTTATGGACTGGGATCACCCCTTACCCACTTCGGCTCAGAATACTTAAAAGAAAAATACCTGGCCAAACTCACCCGGGGAGAGATCCTGGGAGCGGTTTGCCTTACTGAGCCCCAGAGTGGTTCTGATGCTGCATCTATGGAGCTCAGCGCTCATCGAGATGGTGACTGTTACATTCTTAATGGGAAGAAGCGTTTCATATCCAATGCCGGAGTAGCTGACCTATATACTGTGTATTGCCGCACTGACCTCTCGCCCGAGGCTAAGGCTAAATATAAGCATTTGTCCGGATTCATTGTGGAGGCTGATACCCCCGGATTTACTATTGAGAAGGTCCACGAACTATGTGGATTAGATGGTGTGTTGAATGGGGTATTAAATTTCGATAATGTCCGGGTGCCTAAAGAAAACCTCCTGGCCCAAGAAGGTGAGGGCTGGAAAGTCATGACCGGTGCCCTCAATGCCGAGCGGGTTATTGGGGCAGCCGGCCAGATGGGCCCTACCAGGACGGCTATCGAGTCTACTCTGGAATATACCGCACACCGTATCCAGTTTGGCCGGCCTATTAATGAGAATCAAGGGCTACAATTTATGATTGCGGATATGGTAACTATGTGGACTATGGCCCGAACGATGATCTATTCCACGGCTTATCTGATAGACCAGGGTGAAGACCCGGTGCTGGAGGCTTCGGTCTCTAAGCTCTATGCCTCGGAATGTATGATGAAGGTGGCCCATCATGCAGTACAATTACATGGTGGTGATGGCTATACCAAATACTACCCAGTAGAGCGGGCATTCCGCGATGCCAAAGTAAGAGAAATATCGGCTGGCAGTAACCAGATTCAGCGATTACTTATCTGGCGGCAGGCCCTTAACCGGTATCGAGATCTCAGACAGGAAAGGAAATCAATGATGCCCGGGAAAGAAACTAAAGCCGATTTGCCCAGGGCAATTTTGGAATTATTGGCCGAAGACTACCTGGCTCATCCTGGTCTCTTTACTGATAAAGAAGACCTCAAGTATAGACTGGGTATAGAAGATGAGGAGCGCTTAAAAACAGCCCTCCTGGGATTAGAAAAAGAAGGACTGGTTAGTCTATATCGCTCCCGACCAGAAACGATATCATTGATAAAGGCCAACCATAAAGGACTCAGTAAGGCAAAACCCGACGACTACTATAGGATGATCCCTGAATGGGCCCAGGAAGACCTCCAAAAACGCCTCAAAGATATCAAGTAACAGTTCACGGGGTTCTCAGGTAACAGGGTTCAGGAAAAGACTTCAAATTTTGCCCAACCAAGAGCCCTGATACATGCCCCGTAAGAAAAATTGGTGGGGAAGGTTATTAACGAAAGGGAGTGAGGATAAATAATGGTGAGTAATATTGCAGATCGGTTGTATGCACTGATAGAGAAAGATACCAGTCCCTGCGGGGATGCCTTTGCCTGGCCCCTGGGTGTGGAGATGACCCTGCATAGCTTCAAGGGACCGGAGGGTTTCCCTTCAGCTCTCATGGAGTCCCAGAAATGGTTCAAGGGCACTGGTGACCGGCAAGAGAGCCAGGCAATACTGGAATGGTTGCGGGGTCAAAAGAATTCTGATGTTCTAGTCTCCCATCTGCTAATCGTTCTCCAGATCAGATATGCCTTGGAATATGGTCTCCATTTAAGTGAACATAAGTTAGGAATTATGCTTAAAACCCTGTCTGATCCAGCACACAAGGAACTGTTCCAGTGGGTAATCCCTTTCATCAAGCAACAACGGCCAGACCTTTGGGAAAAATATGGGTAACAGTTCACAGGGGTCAGGGATCAGTTGCCTGCCTGTGCCTTGGCAGACAGGTCAGGTAAGATTTTACTCAAAGGCATCTAGGGGCTATTAATCCTTCGCGCAATCTCCAAATATCGCTAACTATGCAAAATTTAAAGTCTTTTCCTGATCTCTGTTAACTGAACCCCGTGAACTGTTACAAATATGGGAAGGGAGAGAAAAAATGAAGGAATTGAAAGAATGGCTAAAGGAAAAGCAAGTAGAGAGAACCATTAAGGCATTGCAAGGAAATGGCTTTCAGGTACGCTATTTCCCTGAGAAATCACAGGCCCGGGAATATATCCTGAGCCAGATCCCTCAACATGCAACCGTCGGTATTGGAGGTTCTTTGACCCTGGGAGAAATAGGCCTTTTTGAGGGATTGCGCAACCTGCAAATCAACCTCATAAATCCATCCTCTAAAAAATTATCCCGGGAAGAGGCCTATAATTTAAGACGTCAGGCCTTAACCGCCGATATATTCCTTACTGGTACCAATGCCCTGACGGAAGATGGCCATATCTATAATATTGATGCCAGTGGGAACCGGGTAGGGGCTATGTTTTTTGGCCCCCAAAAAGTACTCGTCGTTGCCGGTACAAACAAGATCGTAAAAGATGTTACCGATGCCCGGAGGCGAATAAAAGAGATTGCCGCCCCTATGAATGCCCGGAGGCTGGGGTATAAAACCCCCTGTGTTGAATTAGGGCAATGCGTTGAATGCAAACCTCCCGAGAGCATGTGTAATGTGACGGTAATCATTGAGAAGAAACCTCGAAGCACTGACCTGGAGATTGTGCTCATTGGTGAATCGCTGGGTCTGTGAGCGATAAAGCAGTGCTATGCGAGCGTAATCCAGCGAGTAAAATGGGCTAGGGTAACGGTTGATGGAAAGCTGTGTGGAGAGATCCCGCAAGGGGTGGTAATACTTTTAGGTATTGCTAAGGATGATCGGGAAGAAGATGCCGATTATCTAGCGGCCAAGCTTGTCCATCTTAGGGTATTTAGCGATAATGAAGGGAAGATGAACCTATCCCTAAAAGATATTGGTGGCGCTGCCCTGATAATCTCCCAGTTCACTCTCTATGGCGATTGCCGTAAGGGCCGGCGCCCTTCTTTTACTGATGCCGCTGAACCGGGCCGGGCCGAAGAGCTTTATCACTATTTTATTGCCCAAATACAAAAAGAAGGTATTAAGACCGCCTCTGGCCAGTTCCAGGCCATGATGGAAGTAACATTACTTAATGATGGGCCCGTAACCCTCCTGTTAGATAGCAAAAAGATTTTTTAATAAGCGCGGGCGAAGATAACGCGGTCGTGGGCCTTTTTCTTGCAATAAATGCAGCACCCTTCTCCATCCTCGTTCTGGAAGGGGATACAGCGAAGGGTAGCCTTGGTTTCCTCCTGGATATTTTCCTCACAGGTGGAGCTGCCGCACCAGAAGGTATAAATAAACCCGCCAGGGGTGTCCAGGGTATTCTTAAACTCTTCATAATCATCAATATAGAAACTATATTTTTCTCGAAACTGCAAAGCCCGGTCGTACAACGAATGCTGTATGGCCTCGAGGAGTCCTTTAACTCGTTCTTGCAAGGCGGCAATCGGTACTACCTCTTTAGCATTATTATCTCTCCTGACCAGCACCACCTGGTCTTTGGCCAGGTCTTTGGGCCCCAGTTCTATCCGTAGCGGTACACCCCGCCTCTCCCATTCATTAAACTTCCAACCAGGGCGATACTGATCTCGGTCATCTAACTTTACCTGATAACAATCCTTCAGTTGCTGGGCTATCTGTTGAGCCTTAGCTAGTACCATTTCCCGCTCTGGGCCTTGATATATAGGAATAATCACTACGGGTATAGGGGCTAGCCGAGGTGGTATAACCAGCCCCTGGTCATCACTATGGGCCATGATCAAGGCCCCGATTAGGCGGGTACTTACTCCCCAACTAGTGGCCCAGACATATTCCTGCTTGCCACTCTCATCTTGGAATGTAACATCAAAGGCCCGGGCGAAATTCTGGCCGAGATTATGCGAAGTACCTGCCTGGAGGGCTTTTCTGTCCTGCATCATCGCCTCAATCCCATAAGTACGGACAGCGCCAGCAAACTTCTCCCGCTCTGATTTCTGGCCCGGTATAACAGGTAAGGCCATATATTCTTCTGCAAACTTCTGGTAAATGCCTAGCATCTGCCGGGCTTCGTGCTCGGCTTCTTCGGCAGTGGCATGGGCCGTATGGCCTTCTTGCCAGAGGAATTCGCTGGTTCGCAAGAATAACCGGGTGCGCATCTCCCACCGGACTACGTTACACCATTGATTGATCAATATCGGCAAGTCCCGGTAAGACATGATCCATTTACGGAACATGCTCCAGATAATGGTCTCTGAGGTAGGCCTTATGACCAAGGGTTCTTCTAGCTCTTTACCGCCACCATGGGTCACCACGGCACACTGCGGGGCAAAGCCTTCTACATGCTCAGCCTCTTTCTTCAGGAAGCTCTCTGGGATAAGCAAAGGGAAATAGGCATTCTGATGTCCAGTTTCTTTGAACATCTGATCCAGGGCCCGCTGTATATTTTCCCATACGGCATAGCCATAAGGCCGGATGACCATGCAGCCCTTTACCGGTGCATAATCGGCTAGCTCGGCTGCGGCAATAATATCTGTATACCAGCGGGAGTAGTCCTCCTCTCTTGGTGTAATCCCTTCACTCATCCAGTCTTCTTCCTCTCCCCAGAATCTCCAAATCTCCTTTTCTTGCACAGATGGACTATTATACTATTTCGATACGGTTATTTTATAGCAGATGCTATCCGAATGGGCAAGGCAAATATTGGCTGCTGGTTGACAAAATTTTTGGGTAGAGGACGTTTTTGTGGTAAAATAGGATAAATCCGTGGGCAGAGGTAAGCCCCGGTATAAGCCTCTAACGGCTGAGTATTTATCTGATAGTTTTTATCAATTTTTCCTGAGACCATAATGAAGACCAGGGAGGAGGTTATGCCAGCTATTAAATCCGGGGTAGTAGGTGTAGGCCACATGGGACAGTATCATGTAGGGGTCTATTCCGAGCTCCACCAGGTAGACCTGGTGGGGATAGCAGATACTGATAAAGCCCGGGCCAATGAAATTGCCCAGCGGTATAATACCACTCCTTACCATCATGCCCATGAGCTAATAGGCAAGGTAGAGATAGTAAGCATTGCCGTCCCTACTCCTCAGCACTATCAAGTAGCTAAGGATTTCTTAGAAGCTGGCGTTCATGTTTTATTAGAAAAACCTATTACCCAAAACCTGAAGCATGCCCGGGAACTATTTCATATAGCCGACAAACATGGTGCAATACTCCATATTGGCCATGTGGAGCGATTTAATGGGGCAGTGCAAGAATTAAAGCGGCTGGTTAACCAACCCATATTCTTAGAAAGCCGCCGCTTAGGGCCTTATACCCCCAGGATACAGGATGAGGGAGTGATCCTGGATCTGATGATCCATGATCTGGATATTGTCCTCAGTTTAGTTAATTCTAAAGTAAAAAAAATAAATGTAGTGGGTTACTCCCTCTATTCTGGGTATGAAGACCTGGCTAATGTCCAGATCGCCTTCGAGAATGGCTGCCTGGCCAGTATAACGGCTAGTAGAGCAACCCAGCATAAGATCCGTACCCTGGCCGTCACCCAGCGAGATGCTTATCTCTTCTTAAATTATACCGATCAAGATATCCATATCCATCGAAATGCCGCCTCTGAGCATATCCTTACCAGAAAAGAGCTGCGCTATAAACAAGAATCCTTTGTAGAAAGGATCTTTGTCCATAAGGATAACCCCTTAAAATTGGAAATTATGCACTTGCTGGATTGTGCTACTAATGGGGTTGCCAGGAATATCTCTGTCGAGGAAGAACTATATTCCTTAGAAATAGCCCTAAAAATTATAAATATGATGAAAGAGGAGAAGATTATCCCAGGGGATTGTTATAATGGATATTAAGAAACTGGGACTGATTGCTGGTAAAGGGAAATTACCTGTTTTAGTTGCCAATGCTGCTAAAGAAAAGGCTATAGAAATAATCTCTATAGCCTTTACTGAACAGATAGGCGATGAGCTAAGACCCTTTTCGCAAAAAGTATATCATTATGGCGTAGGCCAGGCAGAAAAGATTATAAATACCTTAAAACAGGAAGGGGTTGAGTATGTAATTATCCTGGGCAAAGTAGATAAAGGGATTATTTTTAATAAATTTAGTTTCGACTGGAGGGCCTTAAAATCTCTCGGGCGGATCAGGAGTGGGAGTGATGAATCCCTTTTTTCTGCCATCAAAGAAGAGCTGGGTAAAGACGGATTAAAACTGCTTGATCAGACCCTGTTCCTGCAAGATTATTTAGCAAAGAAAGGGGTACTGACCAGCCGAAGACCTACTAATAAAGAATGGCAGGATGTGGAGTTTGGCTTCCAGATCGCTAAAGAGATTGGCAGATTAGATATTGGTCAGACTATAGTAGTAAAGGATAGAACGGTACTGGCGGTAGAGGCTATTGAAGGAACGGATGAAGCCATCAGGAGAGGATGTCACTTTAGTAATGGCAATGCAGTGGTGGTAAAGGTTAGCCGACCCCATCAGGATTTTCTTTTAGATGCACCAACCGTAGGGAGCCAAACCATAGAGACCATGAAGGAAGGAAGGGCATCTGTCCTGGCCTTAGAAGCGGGAAAGACCCTGATCGTTGACCTGGCAAAGATGATCTATCAGGCCAATCAAGCAAATATTGCCATTGTAGGTATCTAATAAGAGGCGTAAAACTTAAAGCTAAAAGCGCAAAGCTAAGTAATAATACCATAGCTTTACATCTTGCACTTTACGCTGTGAACCTATATGAAACCAGGCTTTATCATCTATAATTTATTGCTCCATATAGGCACAGGCTTAGGATTTCCAGTTATCCTGTATAAACTAAGCACTACTGCTAAATACCAGATCAGCCTTAAAGAGCGCCTTGGCCTCCTACCCCAACATATCCGGTCTGATTGGGAACCAGGAGATTGGGTCTGGCTCCATGCCGTCTCAGTAGGTGAAGTAATAGCAGCGGTGCCTATCGTAAGAGAAGTGAAGAAGACCTGGCCCCAGTTGAAAGTCCTGCTCTCTACCGTAACGGTAACCGGATACCGCACGGCCCAGGAGAAAATACCCTGGGCAGATCAGTTTATCTTTTTCCCTTTTGATTATCCCTGGTCGGTGAAGCGGGTGATAGATTTCGTCCAGCCCAGGCTCTTCCTGGCTATGGAGACCGAGCTCTGGCCCAATTTTTTCCATTACCTGGCCCAAAAAGGTGTCCCGTCAGCTATTATCAACGGCCGCCTCTCACCCAAATCTTATAAAGGCTATCGGCGGGTAAGATTTTTTATGCGGCATGTCCTTAGTCAGATAGACCTTTTCGGGATGCAGACAGACGCAGATGCTTACCGTATCCAGCAACTGGGGGCCCCACCAGAAAGGGTAATGGTACTGGGCAATGTAAAATTTGACCGGGCTACTTCTTTAACGGCCATTTCAAAAGAAGAATTACATACTCTGCGCCAATCCCTTAGCTTAAACGGGCAGGAACAGGTAATTATCGCTGGTAGTACCCATCGTGGTGAAGAAGAGATAATAGTTGAAGTGTATGGGCAATTGAGGCTCCACTACCCATCACTGGTCTTGATAATAGCCCCCAGGCATATTGAACGGGCGGAGGAGATAGAGGAGCTGATAAAAAGAAAGGGCTTGCGCAGCATCAGACGGACTAAGCTTTTGGCAGAGGGATCAGCGCCCCAGAAAGATCAAAAGCCCATCATTATATTGGATACTTTAGGGGAATTAGCCTCTCTATATGCCTTAGGCACCCTGGTCTTTGTAGGTGGGAGTCTAGTCCCGACCGGGGGCCAGAACCTGCTGGAGCCAGCGGTGCACAAAAAGCCGGTCTTTTTTGGCCCCTCGGTATTTAATTTCGAAGAGATAGGCCGGATACTGATAGAGAGCGGTGGTGGTATCCAGATCCAGGATGGTCAAGGACTGGCCAATAAGATGCTGGAGCTGTTGCAGCAGCCCCAGAAAATAGAAGAACTAGGAGAAAAGGCCCAACAAGTGGTCTTTGCTAACCAGGGGGCCGTCTCCCGCTATCTTGAGCTAATAAAAGAATTATTGAATAAAAATAATCCCTAACCAGGGATTTTATGCCACCCATCTACTGGAGGCAAACTACGACATCAGGACGGTGTAAGAGTTGCTGGGTCATAGCGATGTCTCAACCACTATGATTTACACCCATGTGTTAAATAAGCCCGGGATAAGTATAAAAAGCCCATTAGATCATTGACATTGTCAGATAGCTCTTTAGTTTTTATAATGAGGGTAGAATTCTGTAAAAAACGATAATATTTGGATTATAACAGAAATTTTTCTGCATTTTACCGGAAAATGCAGAATTTTTTTCTATATAATTAGTAGTTAGAAAATAGAATTGCTCAATAGAAAGAAAGGACCAATAGCTTGGAACGGAAGATTTTATCAGTTTTTGTCGCATCTCCCAGTGATTTGAGTGACGAGAGAAAAACTCTAAGAGATGTAGTTGAAAGATTAAATAAAATATATGGAAAGCGCATTGGATGGCAAATAGAGCTATTGGGATGGGAAGATACCCTAGCTGGCTTTTCTAGGCCGCAAACCTTAATAAACAAGGATGTTGAAAATTGCGATTTATTTATTGGCATGCTATGGAAGCGCTGGGGTACGGAAAGCGGTGAGTATAGTTCTGGCTTCGAAGAAGAATTTTCTATTGCTCGTAGCAGGAGGATCAATGGTGACAAGCCAGAAATATGGATGTTTTTCAAGCGAATTGAAGAAGAGCTATTCAAAGATCCAGGAGAACAGCTAAAAAAATGTATTCATTTCAAGAAGCAACTTATAGAAGGCAAGGAGCTTTTATTTAAGGAATTTGAAGACATAAGTGCATTTAGGGATATAGCTTTTGAAGATCTAAGTGCATACTTGTTAGATATTAATAATAGCTCCCAGAAAACGTCTTCCGATTTAGAAACCGAGCCGCCTACCTCCAACGCTGTTCCATATGCAAAACTAGAACAAGCGAATTATCGAGATAATAAGAACGATGAACTCATTGACGTTTTCACTAAGATTGGAAAATGTTTAGGAGATGGTAATGAGGAAGAGATAGATTACTGGGAACGTATTCGTGCCTATCTTTCTGCCAGCGCCCTTTTTTCCTCATCACATATAGGAGAACTTTTCGGAACACATGAGACTAACTTAGTATATCGAAAAAGAAATGAGTGGAATTTATCCTTTAATGAAAAATCGTTCCTAATGAGAACCTACTTTGGTGATTTTTCTGGTGTTATACCGGGATGGTATTGGCTTTCTGGTAAAGATGTTAACGACATAGAAGACATACTTTTTTACTTGTCGCGAAATGATCGCAATGGTGCAGTCAGAAAAGGTGCATTGGCGGCTTTGAATTATTCCAATACTACTCCTCCACTAGAAATAATGAGTGATCTACTGGAGGACGATGACGATGACATCATTATCGCGGCAATTAGTCTAATAAAATACTGTCAAGAAAAAACATTTCTAGCCCTTTTAGAACCACTACTTACTCATGAAAATGAAAATATAAGAAATGTTGCTATGGCTACTTACATAGACTTGTTATATTTATTTGAACCGGAACAGTCATTTATTCTTCTCAAAGAAAAGTCAACTGAAGTAACAAATGTGTATAAAGCCTCACTGGAGAGCCTTGACATCAAAGTGAGTGTTGATTTGATTGTTTCAGCAATATTTGAGGCAGCGCCCCGTGTCAGGGAATATGCAGCAGATTACCTTAATAGAACCTAAAAATAGTGATTAAAAATAGCCTCAAATGGAAAAATCTCCTTGGAATAAGGGTTTCAGCCAGGTATAATGGTTAAAAAACCATCACCATGCGGGTGAAACCCTAAACCAAGGAGGGCTCAGAAGAAAATGACACAACAAACCGTTTTGCCATTCAAGCTAGAGATGACAGATGAGGTATTAACTCCCAGGGCGGGATTAGCCCTGGTAGGAGAATACCTGCATGGGCTTGGATTGCACCGGGCTTTAGCGCGGGAGCTTCCCGAGCCTGGGAGTGGGCGAGGCAGGAAGGCAGTAGTCTATGCCGAACCCATAATCCTGATGCAGCTAGGAGGGGGTAGGTGTATAGAGGATTTGCGGATATTGGAGGGGGATAAGGGATTGAAGAAGGTCTTGAAGTATGAAATTCCTTCGGTATCGGCTACGGGGGACTGGTTGCGCCGGATGGGGAATCCTGCTAAGAGAGCAAAAGGGCTTAAGGGATTGGAGAGGGTTCAGATAGCCCACTGTCATCAAGTGATGAGGCGGGAGCCTTTTAGTGAATACACTTTGGACTTAGATGCCACGGCTATTGAGGCCAACAAGAGAGAGGCCCAGATGACCTATAAGGGCTTTAAGGGCTATATGCCTTTGGAGGGGTATCTAGCAGAGAACGGGCTAAAGATCTATGAGGAATTTCGGGAGGGCAATGAGAGTCCTTCCAAGGGGTTGTTGGAGGCCCTGAAGGAATGCCAGAGGCGGATGCCTCAGGGCAAGAAGATTAAGAGATTCCGCAGTGACAGCGCTGCTTATCAGGCAGGGATTATAAATCACTGCGAGGAGGATCAGATAGAATATACCATTACGGCAGATCAGGATAGTGCGGTTAAAAAAGCCATAGAGGCTATCACGGCTGAGGATTGGAAACCCATGAAGGATAGGGATGGCGCCTGGATAGCAGAGACGGTGCACAGCATGGAGCATACCAAGAAGGCCTTCCGCCTGATTGTGCTAAAGGAGAGAGAACTCCAGTTAAGTTTATGGGGAGAGGGTCCCAAAGAGCGTTATCATGCCGTTGCTAGCAACTTCCCCGAGAAATGGGATGCAGAGAAGGTATTAGAGTGGCATAATGGCCGGGGGAATGCAGAGAATTATATCAAAGAATCCAAGATCGGATTTGGCTTAGAGACCCTGCCCTGTGGGGAAAGCTATGCCAATGCGGTATGGTATCGCTTGGGCAGCATTGCTTACAATGTGTTGATTGGTTTTAAACGCCTGTGCTGTCCCCCAGAGTGGATGTATCATACCGTAGCCACCCTTCGCTGGAGGCTGTTTGAAACCGCCGCCCGGGTGGTTAAGCATGGCAGAAGTATTATCCTTAAGATTGCTGCAGGCCTAGAGAAATATAACCTCTTTAGAGAGATTCGTGAGAACATCTCTGCCCTATGTCGACCTGGATAGCCCAGGATATTTACCTAGTCTAAGGGAGCTATCTCATAATCATTGGCCTTCTTCGAGAAGGCAGAGGGGAAGTCCGCCTAGAAATAGCCTCTATTTGGCCTGGTTAATAATAATTGAGGCTTTCAAATCAGTAATTAATGTTAATTAACATAAAAATAATACCTGAGTAAGAGAAAAGCTCAGAGCAGGACTAAAAATATCCTTGCTCAAAAATCAATCGCTATTTTACGGATAGAATAAGCGCATTGACGGCTGATATTTCAGAAAAAATCCTCGCTGATACTGATTCATTTGTTAGAAAAATCGGCTTCATTTGGTTAATTAACAACGGCAGAAAATTTAGTCTCAGTGAAATTTCTAAACTATTTCCTACGCCAAAAGAAGGGCGACCGACATTACTAGGTCTATCAAGTCCTCACGTTACAGAGGATGATATCATTCCGTTGGTTCTTTCGAGACGGACACAAGAAGAACTTGAAAACATGGTTGATTTTTATTCTGGGTACGGCAAAGAGGCTTATGAAGCTTTGTTAATCTTGCACTTTTCAACTATGGCAGAAAAAATTAGATCAGATTTGAATAATAACTTCGAAGATATCAAAAGGAATTCTATTGACAAGTTAAAGGCAGAATATGGTGATAATGCTTCATTGCTTTTAGCGCAATATAAGCCAGGCATAGAACAATTCCTTAAGGATTCTTTTACAGAAGCGGCATTGAAAGGACTGTCAATGTTAAATGATAAAGCTGATATTCAATTTGCAAGACAGTATATGGGGAATCTCAAGCACGGGAGGGGTAATGATGATTGTATTTCAATAATTGAAAGACACGGTGATCATACAGACATCGAACGCCTCATCAATCTAGCTAAAGATACTTATGGTTACACCCAGAGAAAGGCCGTAATTGTAGCCATTAAACTTAGTGGCAATCAGTTGAAAGTGATTCAAGATTTGGTTTACGGAAAAGACAAAAATATTTCCGAAATAGCTGCTGAACAGATTCATTTACTGTCGCGGGAGGATAGAATTCCTCTCGCAACCAAATTATTACATTCTGAACATGACAAGATTCGTCTGTTAGTAGCCCAAATACTTTCGAGGGACCTCGGCAGGAATCAACTTGAGACTATTTTGAACTCTTATATTGAAAGCCAGACGTACTATTATAACGTAACAAGCTTTTTGGACGGTTTTTTATATGCACCCGGAAAATTTAAGAATAAATTCATTTGGCAACCAATTGATATATGATTTGTTTCTAACAATCGGATCAAGTCGGATTGCAATTCCGCTACGCTCCATTGCAACCGCTTAGCCGTACCTTTAGCCGACCAAAACGCGGCGACAGAATAAGGGAGCAGACATGACACGACCTACTCAGCTTGATATTACATACGTCAATCGTCGCGTTCAGTTACCATATGGTTTGCAGGTTATCGAGGTTGAGAAGGGTGTCGCAGAGACATATAGGCTATTCCACGGTCTCAACGACTTCCTTATTCAGGGTGGGTTTCGACCTCTCGAAGAACTCCTGCTCGGGAACTCACTCTCAGGTATAATCTCGGAGTTCCTGGTGAAGAATATTGCTCGCGCGTCACAAACGCTGGAGGCCAACATGAAGGTCGGGGGCCATCCCGACCTTCTCCCCAAAGGCCATTACTCTTCGAATCTTGTCTTGAAAGGTGACGAGGGAATAGAAGTCAAATCGTCCATTCAACGTGGAGGTTGGCAGGGCCATAATCCAGAGGACTGCTGGCTGATGGTGTTTCGCTACGGGATAGGGGAGCAGGATAATGGTGAAACTGTTCCCCTGACGTTTCTTGAGATTCTGTGTGCCAAGCTCGTGCGCACGGATTGGTCGTTTTCAGGACGGAAGGGTGCATCTCGAAGGACGCCCACTGCATCTATAACGGCGACAGGAGTTGAGAAGCTTCGGAGCAACTTTCTCTACCGCCTTCCCGGTGTCGGGATAGGGCGGCACCGAGACATCCTAGCAAACCCGAGAGCATGAAGCGCTAGATCATGATACTGACTTCAATCAAACAGGGTCGGCTGGGTGCTTGCGGTGCCCCTCGAAATACGGGAAGATCGCTCCTTGGGCTGCCCATTAGGCACCAGAGCTGCCAGCCTCGGGATTGCCTCTTTTGCCATCGCGAAGAACTGTGGATCGTTTTCGATTCCAATGCTTGTGTAGCCGACTGCCAATGCGGCAGCAACGGTCGAACCTCCGCCCATGAATGGGTCAAGGACGATACCTTCCCCAAGGGGCAATGCCGCACGCACTATCTCGCGCATAAACCCCTGTGGTTTGAGGGACGGATGTGGAGCAATCTCGCGCTCAATGGAGCGCGTCGGAGAGCTTCTAATAACATCGCAGAACGGTTGATCCAAGCCAACCCTACGAAGCCCCCCCGTCTTCCACTTACGGAGGTTGTCCTGGACTCGACCCTCGCAAGGTTTTCTGAAGAGACCCCATGGTTCCCAACAGGATCGAGGCATGACAGTGACGTCTTTGAACTCATCGTGCGCATTCTTGGGACGGTCTCCGCCGCGAAGAGTCTGAACCAAGCGGATGATCTCGCCACGCTTTTCGAATCCGCTTTCAAGGAGGGCTGTGTAAATCAACTGAGAGAGAAGCGGGTTGGTGGCTATGAACACGTGCCCCCCCGGAACGAGAACCGCAAATGCACGCTCGCCCCACTTCCGAAAAAACTCTGCGAGTTCTTGTTTGTCATCGTTGTTGAGAACTGTGAACCTCGGCAGCGGACGACGGACGCATCCACCAATAGCAGGAGGGATTCGCCAAACGCCCCCACGGCCGCGCCTGAGTTTGGATTTCTCAATGTCCGTGTATTCCTTTAAGCCGTAGGGCGGATCCGTGACAATGGCATGAATACTATCGGCTTGATGGCGCTCCATCCACTCGAAGCAATCTCCCTGGACAAGATCGTAGGTTGCTTCATTTGCTTGAAAGACCGCATGTGGTTCGGCGACAGCCGCTGCAATTCCGGTTCTTTCTTCCGTCTCATAACCATTGTCCCGGAATGTTTCTCGCAAGACCGCTGGCGCTTTCGTGGGGTATTGCCTGAAAATATCTCGGATGTCTCCAGGCAAGTAACCTGCCAGGATCAGGAGAGAACCAGGATCAGTCCCACATGCCTCGGCAAGTCGCCGAACCGCCGATTCCGACGGGCGAGCCTTGCCTCCCTCAAGGCGGGAAATATATCCCTTAGAGACATTCAGTTGTTTCGAGACTGCGGCTTGGGTCAAGCCGCACCCAATACGGATAGCCCTCAGGTGTTGTCCAAACTGGTGCATGTCCAGGTCCTCGTTGACGATGATGGGATGCTTTGTTCGTTTCATGATGGGTAATATACTGGGGTTTACCAAATGAGTCAACCCTTTTCTTGCTCTTTTTTAGGGAAAGATGGTTACGTCAAAGCTATCGGCAAAAGCGGAATAGCCAATGATCTATAAAGACTATCGACGTAACCATGTAATTTTGCCTGGCAGAGAAAAAGCTTTGGAAGCCTTTCTCAAACAAGACTATAAAGGAATGCAGCACAAGTGGAATAATGGGTTCAATTCTCACAGCGAGGATGCATTAACATGGTCCTGTTTCGATGTGCTATACAGCTTACCTATAAAGAAGAAAGTATCTGTATTGGATGAAATATTTGAGGACGCGTACCAAGGACAGAACAAATTCTTGTTCAAGGATGGCAAATTTAAAGAAAATGAAATCCAAATTTATATTGGCAAACAATATACCGGTTCTTCCACAAAGGAATCAACCGAAGTAGATGCGAGCATAGAATTACCGGGAAAATTGATATTCATTGAAGCAAAATTATACAGCCCAATGAGTATGGCGTCGCTACCGACTAAGCCACATGATCAAATTGCCAGAAAACTACGAATCGGTCTTGATTCTCCCTTGAACGACACAAGGGAATTCTTTTTTATCTTTCTTGATATAGCACCGCTTGAGAAACTGACTAAAAGAAAAAATAAATCTGAAGCGCTTGCACCAGTACAAAAAGGATTTGATGATAAATGGAAAAGCGCTTGGCTATCCAATTACTATAAGTTTGGAAGAAACTACAGTTTAAGTCCTCTGAGGAAAGCACTTGAAGGAATAGATATTCCACCTATTCAGACCGTTGCAGCCAATATGGGCTGGTTAACATGGAGCGATTTATTCAAAAGTATTTTGAGAGGGGCGATCACGGAATGAAAAGAACACATAACTAACGGCTCGAGAGGGACGCGCAAAAAGCGCGCGCCCCTCATCCGAGCCGTTCGGCTTGACAAAAATTAAATTCTAAAGCACAATTGTACATATGAAAGTTATTGCTGACACAAATACTTTTATTGC